>WJXF01000147.1_pt1 | contig 15615 bp, 12 predicted proteins | sample 9263211 | NCBI WGS metagenome assembly WJXF01 (sample SAMN12697362, study PRJNA563984) | aquatic metagenome | isolation source: water sample from a prawn hatchery tank treated with erythromycin, plated on... | place: Australia | collected 2018-10-17
GTAGGGCGAAGCCCGTTCCCGCATCCCTTATCCTGTTCCCGCTATTCCTTCTCATTCAAATCCCAATCGTACTCGTAGCTAAACTTACCGTTTAGGCTAGCTAATTCTGGTCGATACTTAGCTAGGTGTTGGATCAACTCTTGTTTGTTACCAAAGTCCTCTGCAAACCAATCATAAATAGAGGAAAGCTGAGTCTTGCCTTTTAATTGAAGAACACCTTTATCACTATTAATAAACCCTTTAGCTGCTTGCTCTAAGAGTTGCTCGGTATTATCAGCAGTAAAAGCTTGGGTTTGTAGATTTGGACAACCTAGGCTGGCGCAGTTCACCGCATAGTGAGTACGAGGGTCATTCCAAATTGGGCGAAGAATGCGGTGTTCAATATCATTGAGAGTGAGCTTCTTGCCGGCGACTGTAACCACTTCATCACCCCATGGACCAAAACTAAATAGTCCACCTAGCTTAGTGATTGACTTGACTGGGTAGTCATCAAGGATCAAGTCGACCGTAATCGCATTGTAAAGGTTAACCCAGTAGGCGTACTGCTCACTTGAGGAGTACTCTCTAGGATCAATAGTAGCTAGTGTCGCGATATACTGATTTAAATTTTTCTTATCTTGAGGTGAGACAGATCCGTATTTGACTAAGGTATTGTCTCCATCTTTGACTAAGTAGCTATCTAGAAAAGATTGCCAGTCCTGATGAGAAATCGCGGTGGTATTACTTTGATTTGAATGCTGCCAAAAAGACCAAAGCTCTGATTTTGGCGCGGCAAATGAGTGAAAAGAGATAAGAGTCAGTAGCAAAGTAATAATACGCATCATCAGGTTAAGTCCTTTGTAAAAGTGCCTTAATTACTAGACCTAGCGAAAAGCAAGTTTGTTTCAGCGCCCAATAAAAAAGGTTAGCCGAGGCCAACCTTTTGTTTATCAGAGTGTTCACTTTGCTTATTTCAGGAAGCTTGGAATGTTGGCTTCATAAGCGGCAATTTTGTCTTCGTGCTGAAGAGTCAGGCCAATGTTGTCTAAACCGTTTAGTAGACAGTGGCGACGGAACTCATCAATTTCAAACGAGTACTCTTTACCGTTTGCACGAACTAGGTTGGCTTCTAGGTCGACCTCAACTTCTGCGCCTTCGTTTGCTTCGACAAACTGGAAAATTTCATCGACTTCTTTCTCGGTTAGACGAACCGGAACCATCTGGTTGTTGATCGAGTTACCGTAAAAAATATCAGCAAAGCTTGGCGCGATCATCGCTTTGATGCCGTAATCTGCTAGTGCCCATGGCGCGTGTTCACGTGATGAACCACAACCAAAGTTTTCACGAGCTAGCAGAATAGAAGCCCCTTGGTAGCGAGGAGCGTTCATTACAAACTCTGGGTTTGGCTGCTCACCTGCGTCATCTAGGAAACGCCAATCATGGAACAGGTGTTTACCAAAGCCTAGACGGGACACCTTTTGCAGGAACTGCTTAGGAATGATTGCATCGGTATCAACGTTCGCTGCATCTAGAGGAACAACTAAGCCTGTGTGTTGTTTAAAACCTGACATGTATTTGCTCCTTAGTCTAGTTCACGAATATCAACAAAGTGACCAGCAATTGCTGCCGCCGCTGCCATCGCAGGGCTCACTAGGTGGGTACGACCATCACGGCCTTGGCGACCTTCAAAGTTACGGTTTGAAGTAGACGCACAGCGCTCGTGCGGACCTAAGCGGTCATTGTTCATTGCTAGACACATAGAGCAACCCGGCAGACGCCATTCAAAGCCTGCGTCTTTAAAAATTACATCTAAGCCTTCTGCTTCTGCTTGAGCTTTTACTTGCTCTGAGCCAGGAACGATAAGTGCTTGAACGTTATCGGCGACCTTGCGACCTTTGGCTACTTCAGCCGCAGCGCGCATGTCTTCGATACGAGAGTTAGTACAAGAGCCTACGAAAACTTTGTCTACCTTGTAGTCAGATAGTGCTTTGCCTGCTTCTAGACCCATGTAAGCCAGCGCTTTTTCTGCCGATGCTTTTTCTACAGGATCTGCGAAGCTTTCTGGCGCTGGAATTGGCTCATCTACCGCGATGACTTGACCAGGGTTTGTTCCCCAAGTGACTTGAGGTTTTATATCCGCTGCGTTTAGCGTGACGACTGCGTCAAACTGCGCGTCATCGTCAGTTTTTAGAGACGACCAGTATTCAATTGCTGCATCTAGGTCTTGGCCTTGAGGCGCGAACTTGCGGCCTTTGATGTATTCGAACGTGGTTTCATCTGGCGCGATTAGACCTGCTTTAGCACCTAGCTCAATAGCCATGTTACACACTGTCATACGACCTTCCATCGTAAGATCAGTGATCGCTTCACCACAGAACTCAACTACGTAGCCAGTGCCCCCTGCTGCGGTCGTTTCACCGATGATAGCTAGGACGATATCTTTTGCAGTGATGCCCGCCGCCACCTTGCCTTTTACTTCGATCTTCATGGTTTTTGCACGTGCTTGTTTTAGCGTTTGAGTTGCTAGAACGTGCTCAACTTCTGATGTACCGATACCAAATGCGAGTGAACCAAACGCCCCGTGGGTCGCTGTGTGTGAGTCACCACAAACAATCGTCATACCTGGTAGAGTAATGCCTAACTCAGGGCCCATAACATGCACAATACCCTGGTATTTGTGGTTGATGTCATAAAGGGTGACACCAAACTCTTCACAGTTTTTCGATAGCGTTTCCATCTGGATACGTGCCATCTCACCGGATGCATTGATGTCTTTAGTTTGCGTAGAAACGTTGTGGTCCATGGTTGCAAACGTTTTGCTTACCTGACGAACCTGACGACCTTTTTCACGCAAGCCATCGAACGCCTGTGGAGAGGTGACTTCATGAACCAAGTGGCGGTCGATGTATAAAATTGGGTTTTCACCCTCAGCGGCTACGGCAACGTGTGCGTCGTAGACTTTTTCGTATAATGTTTTGCCCATTATCACTATCCTGTGTATAGCTCCTGACAACGGCTTATCAGGAGCGAATAATTATTATCTGTCTGCTTAAATTAAGAATGCAAAATGTACTCTGCAATCTTATCGCCCATTTCTGAGGTCGATAGTGCTGGTTTGTCACCCGATAGGTCACCGGTTAGCTCGCCCGCCGATAGAGCTTTAGACACTGCTGCTTCAATGTCTTGCGCTGCAGCTTCTTCACCTAGGCTGTAACGTAGCATTAGCGCCGCCGATAAGATTTGCGCTACAGGGTTTGCAATGTTCTTACCTGCGATGTCTGGAGCACTACCGCCTGCTGGTTCGTAGAGGCCGAACTTACTTTCGTTTAGCGACGCTGATGGCAACATGCCCATAGAGCCTGTGATCATCGCACACTCGTCAGAGATGATATCGCCGAAGATGTTTGAACAAAGCATCACGTCAAACTGTGCAGGATCTTTGATTAGCTGCATGGTCGCGTTATCGATATACATATGTGATAGCTCTACATCTGGGTAATCTTTAGCGATCTCTTCGACCACTTCACGCCATAGAATTGAGCTCTGAAGTACGTTTGCTTTATCGATAGAACATACTTTCTTACGACGTAAACGCGCTGATTCGAATGCTATCTTAGCAATGCGCTCAATCTCAAAACGATGATAAACCTCAGTATCGAACGCTTTCTCGTTTGGACCTTCACCTTCACGACCTTTTGGCTGACCGAAGTAGATTCCGCCAGTCAGTTCACGAACCACGACAATATCAAAACCGTTACCAGAGATATCTGCGCGTAGAGGTGAGAAAGCTTCTAGGCCTTGGTGGATTTGAGCAGGACGTAGATTACAAAACAGTTGGAAGTGCTTACGTAGCGGAAGTAGGGCACCACGCTCAGGTTGATCGTTTGGTGGCAGGTGTTCCCATTTAGGTCCGCCTACAGAGCCAAAAAGTACCGCATCAGATTCTTCACATGCTTTCACTGTCGATTCTGGTAATGGGCAGCCATGATTATCAATCGCGATGCCGCCAACGTCGTGTTCATCACGAGCAAATTCGATAGCATGCTTCTTCTCGATCGCATCCAGTACTTTATGTGCCTGAGCCATTACTTCTGGGCCAATGCCATCTCCTGGTAAAACGGCAATTTTGTAAGTTTTGTCTGTCATGTTAGTCCTTGAGTATTTTTATTTCTTTTAAGCTCAAGGGACGACTCGCGTCCCTGGAGTCTTTTAAATCTATACGGTTTCGATTTTTTTCTGTTTGATTTCAGCAATCTTATCTGCACGATGGATGCTATTGATTACGTGCAGTAGCGCTTGTCCCGATGCTTCAACAATATCGGTTGAAACACCCGTACCATGGTACTTGCGGCCTTTATAGTTGGCGATGATATCGGCTTGACCTAGACCGTCTTCACCTTCCCCTTTTGCCGTCAAATCAAACTTATCTAGCACAATATCATATCCGGTTACTCGATAGATACATTGGTAAAGCGCATCGACCGGACCATTACCTACAGCAGCTTCGGATTGCTCTTCATCACCACACTGAAGTTTGATACTTGTTGTCGCCATGACACTACCTGACTGAACGCTTAGGTAGTTAAGTTTATAGAAATCATCTTCTTCGCGAAGATTTGAGAAATGCATCAAGGCTTCTAAGTCGTAATCGAAAACTTGGCCTTTACGGTCAGCTAGCTTCAAGAAGTCTTCATACAACGCATCTAGATTGTACTCATCTTCTTTGTAGCCCATGGTATCCATGTGACTTTTCACTGCTGCGCGACCACTACGACTGGTTAGGTTTAGTGCTTGGTTCTTAAGGCCGATAGACTCAGGCGTCATGATTTCGTAGGTGTTTTTGTTCTTTAGCATGCCATCTTGGTGAATACCTGAAGAGTGGCTGAATGCATTGGCACCCACGATAGCCTTGTTGTCCTGAATCGGCATATTACAAAGTTGACTGACCAACTTACTGGTACGATGGATCTCATCATGTTTAAGGCCGGTATGAACACCTAATAGCTCTTGGCGAGTCTTGATGATCATCGCGATTTCTTCCAACGAACAATTACCTGCACGTTCACCGATTCCGTTAATTGTTCCTTCGATTTGTCGCGCACCTGCTTGTACTGCGGCAATTGAGTTAGCAACAGACATACCTAAGTCATCATGACAGTGTACTGAGATGATCGCTTTGTCGATGTTCGGTACGCGGTTAAATAGAGTTTGGATGATACCGCCAAATTCGTTAGGGACTGTGTAGCCAACAGTATCAGGGATATTGATAGTGTTTGCGCCAGCGTCAATGGCAGCTTCAACCATACGACACAAATTGTCGATTGGCGTACGACCCGCATCTTCACAAGAAAACTCTACGTCATCGGTGTATTTACGAGCGTGTTTAACTGCTTTAACGCCCATCTCAACCACGTCATCGTAGCTACGGCGAAGCTTGTCTTGGACATGAACTGTGGACGTTGAAATAAAGGTATGGATACGGAATTGCTCGGCAACTTTTAGCGCTTCAGCTGCGGCATCAATATCTTTCGCAACGGCACGCGAAAGACCACAGATTCGGCTGTTTTTGATGTTGCGCGCAATGGTTTGGACAGATTCAAAATCACCAGGCGATGAAACAGGAAAACCTGCTTCAATCACATCAACGCCGAGCCTTTCTAGTGCGTAGGCAATTTGCAGTTTTTCTTTAACCGTCAAGCTTGCTGACAACGCTTGTTCGCCATCACGTAAAGTGGTGTCGAAAATAATGACTTGATCGTTCATGTTTGCTTCCTTAGTGATTCGATGTTTCTCACATCTGTTAATCGTTTACTTCCGTTACTTAGCAATAAAAAACTAGGTATAAAAAAACCCGCATCTAAGTGCGGGTTTTGTGTAATTCTGTGTGGTTATTTTTCTTCCACAGCCTACCCGCGCGATTGTGTCACGATAAGGAGGAGGCTCAGCAGGATAGAAAAACGGTTCATCATTGTTAACGGTTCCTTTAAGGGCGTTAAATAATCCACAAATTTAAGTTAACAAATTAGTACCGCACTCAAGAGTCAACGTCAACCCTAAAGTTGTTTTTTTATTCAAGTCAGATCAGTTCAACCTAAAAACACGCAAAATCGGCGCTTTTAAGCTCTCTTTATATTGAAAAGGTGAATGTCTTGGTTGGCTAACCATATTGAACTTGTGTAACCGAACTACCGCAAAACATTCACCGAGCTGTCACTAAATCCTCTTAGTGTGATCGCAACACCGTCAATAAAAGGAGTCGGTAATGCGTTCAATAGAGCCTATTGCCAAGTTTGATCTGGCGTTTTCTCTGTTCTGTCTCCAGCACAGATTTAATCATCCTGTTTCACGTATCAGTAAAGCTGTCTCACATACTGGCGATGGCCACCTATACATAGCCTTTGGTGTACTTGCGTACCTGTTTGCAGGGATTGAAGGCAAGTTGTTTTTATTGGCTGGGTTGCTGGCATTTGCAATGGAGTTGCCAATCTATTGGTTAGCGAAGAACGTGTTTAAACGTCGCCGTCCGCAAGAGCTGTGCGATTTAGTGACTTCGTTTATCACGCCTTCAGATCGTTACAGTTTGCCTTCAGGCCATACTGCTGCTGCTTTTCTTATGGCTTCAATCACAGGTCATTACTTTGCTGATCTGGAAGTCGTCACGCTTATCTGGGCAACCTTGATAGCCAGTTCACGTATTTTGCTTGGAGTGCACTTTCTGACGGACGTTTTGTTAGGGGCTTTGCTTGGTATTGGTTGTGCTCAATTGGCACTAATCATGGTCGGGAGTTGACGAATGAAAATCTTATATGGAGTGCAAGGGACGGGGAATGGTCATATCGCACGTGCAAGAGCAATGTCGAAATGCTTGGCTGAAGCGGGTATGGAGGTTGAATATCTGTTTACTGGCCGAGATGAGAGTAAGTACTTTTGTATGGAGCAGTTTGGTGACTTTCAAACTCGGCGAGGTTTAACCTTTGCAACAGACAAAGGTAGAGTGAACTACTTAAAAACCTGTGTATCTAACAATTTATGGCAGCTCTGGCGTGATGTCCGAGAACTTGATTTATCCCACTACGATTTGGTCCTCAACGATTTTGAACCTGTATCTGCGTGGGCGGCGAAAAAGCAGGGTGTTCCGTCGATCAGTATTAGTCATCAGAATGCGTTCCGATACTCGGTGCCACTAAAAGGTGCCAGTTGGCTTGATAAAAAGGTGATAAAACACTTTGCTCCCGCGCAGCATCATATCGGTTTGCACTGGTATCATTTCGATCAGCCTATTTTGCCGCCCATCATTCACACCCCAAGCGGCGATACTGTGGAGGAAGCTTTCGTTCTGGTCTACTTACCGTTTGAAAGTGTTTCTGATATCACTGAGCTACTGCTGAGATTTACCAGTCAACATTTTGTCTGTTATCACCCAGAAATCATCGAACCGAAGACAATCGACAACATAGAGTTTATGCCCTTAAGTTTACACTCATTTCAACTTCATCTTCAGCGCTGTAAAGGGGTGATTGCTAACGGTGGTTTTGAGCTTCCTTCTGAGGCACTTACTCTTGGAAAGAAGTTGTTACTTAAGCCATTGACGGGGCAATTTGAACAAGTGAGTAACGTGGCAACTCTTGAAGACTTGGGCTTAGCGACCTGCATGGAAATATTAGACGCTGCTGTGGTGAGAAACTGGCTTGATGAATCGAGCGCAGAGAGTGTCAATTACCCAGATGTAGCAGAGGCCATTGTCGCTTGGATCAAGCAGGGGGATTGGGAAGATAAATCAACACTGACTGAGAGATTATGGGAAAAGGTCGACTTTCCAAGCTATGTCACCAACCTATAGCAAATGTTCAATTCACACCAACAACAGTATCAATTATTGATGCTGTTTTTGTTTGTACTATTTGAATCATAGCTCTGGCTCATGTCTGATACTGGGTTTTAACAGGGGCTTTTAATATCAAATTTCTATATATATCTATAAAACAGTGTGCTTTATAACTTTTTATAATCTATTTAACTATTTGTAATTAAATAACTATTGTTGATTATAGGTAAAAAATACTGATTAATTGTCAATCTTATTGCTAATCGCTGAATGATTCGCTGATAGTAATGGTTCGCCGATAAACATCTAACAAATAAATACAACGGATGAGGCGAGAAATGGGTTTTCTATTCCTAACTCAAATTTCAATTTAACGACCATATACGCTGAAGAATTAAAGAGGCATCCCCAATGATTGATAAGAAAGAGTCTATGAGTGCTATCGCTAGCTACCGCATGGAAAGTACTTTACGAGGAGTAGATCTAAACCTATTGACTGTGTTTGATGCGGTTATGCAAGAGCAGAACATCACTCGCGCTGCACATAACTTAGGAATGTCACAGCCAGCAGTTAGTAATGCAGTTGCTCGCCTAAAAGTCATGTTTAACGATGAGCTATTTATGCGTCAGGGTCGTGGTATTCAACCAACTCAGCGTGCTCGCCAACTCTTTGGTCCTGTTCGTCAAGCGCTACAACTAATCCGTAATGAGCTACCTAGCTCAGTTTTCTCTCCAGAAACGTCAACGCGTCTATTTAAACTGGCGATCTGTAGCCCATGTGATATGCGCTTTGCACCAAAGATCATGTCGACTATTCATGACCTAGCACCAAATGTTCAGCTTCACCTTGATGCTGAGTTTGATCGTCAGCTAGCTGAGCGTATGCGCTACCAAGAGATTGACTTTGTTATTGATTACGCCCGTTTTGATGAGCAAGGCTTCTCAAGCACAGAAATTTTCCAAGACGAGTTAGTTGTTGTGGCTTCTAAAGCTCACCCTCGCATTCAAGGCGTCGTGACACCAGACCTATTGGTTCGCGAGCGTCATGCCAAGCTTTCAAAAGTTCACGGTCAGCGCAGCTTCTCTGAGCAGGCATACCGCGACCTAGACGTTCAGGCATACTATGAAGGTACGAGCCTAAGCAATGTCCTTTACGTTGTTGGTCAATCAGAACTGGTAACGATTGCACCGCGTTGGATGGTTGAGAACGCAGCAAACAAAGAGCAGCTACAAGTGATCGACTTCCCATTCGAAAACGGCAAAATCAGCGGCTACTTAAGCTGGCATGAATCAAGCGAAAAAGACAAAGGTCACATCTGGCTTCGTGACCAATTGATGATGATTTGTGGTGAAGTTGTCGCACTAAATTAATCGTCAGCTATTGTTGAATCTAAAAGCCTTGAATGGTCCCGCCATTCAAGGTTTTTTTGTAGGGTCTATTGGCCTTTTGAGCTGAATTTTTCAGCTGTGTGTGGGGCTTTTATACAAGGCAGAGGCTTTGATGTGTGATAAGCCGATAACGAAGTAGAAAGGCCCCACAAACGCTGCCCGAAGGGTTCGAGCTGGGCGCCCCCGCTTAAACCGTCTTACTCTTTGTTGAGAGTTCTTTTGATTAGAGTGACTAGTCGACAAGACTCTCGTCTCGATTAAAACGCTTTTATCTCGAACAAAATTTGACCGCAAAAGGTCAATAGCCCCTACTTTAATTGATAACTTTGACGCTCATCAGTTGCCTTTTCTAAAGCGAAATGTACACTTGTGCGCTGATTAAAGCTTACAGGTGTAAGCTAAAGGTAGTAAAGATGGCCAACCTAGATTTTCATATCGTAAAACGTATTCGAGACCAGATTGCAAAAGGCAATGATCGCATTGCGCTTAAGCATAAAGTAGGCAATGTTTGGAATGGCATTAGCTGGAAGCAGTTTGGTCAGCAAGTGGATGCATTGTCACTTGCTCTATTGGCTCACGGTATCCGAATTCAAGACAAGATCGGTATCTTCTCTAACAATATGCCGCAGTGGACAATCGCAGACTTTGCCGCTCTGCAAGTTCGTGCGGTTACCGTACCCATTTATCCAACCAACACCGCAGCTCAATCTGCTTATATCTTGCAAGATGCTGACGTCCGAGTGCTGTTTGTTGGTGAGCAGCCTCAATTTGATGCTGCAGTGTCGATTTTTGACGAATGTGATCAGCTTGAATTGATCGTCGCTATGTCTGATGACATCGATGTGGGTGAACATGAGTTTGCCATTAGCTGGCAGCGACTGATTGCCAATGTTGATAAAGTGCATCAGCAAGAGCTTGATATCCGTTTAGAGCAAGCGAATCTGGAAGACCTTCTTACTTTGATTTACACCTCAGGTACAACCGGTCAGCCGAAAGGCGTGATGCTAGATTACGCGAATATTGGTGCTCAGCTTGAAGGGCATGATCAGCGTTTAAGCTTATCGCAGAGCGATGTTTCTCTCTGTTTCTTACCTCTTTCTCATGTTTTTGAACGTGCTTGGACTTTCTACGCACTATATAAAGGGGCGACCAACTGCTATCTGCAAGATACCATGCAGGTACGTGACGCCTTGAGTGAAGTACGCCCAACCGTGATGTGTGCGGTTCCGCGCTTTTACGAAAAGATTTTCTCTGCCATTCATGAAAAAGTCGCCAAAGCACCATTTATTCGCAAAGTCTTGTTTACTTGGGCAGTCAACATGGGCGCTAAGATGGCTGTATGTCATCAAGAAGGACGTAAACCTTCAATCGCACTCAAGAAGTCTCATGCTTTAGCGGATAAATTAGTGCTATCGAAATTACGAGCACTACTCGGTGGACAAATCAACTTTATGCCTTGTGGGGGCGCGAAGCTAGATGAAACCATAGGTCGTTTTTTCCATGCTATCGGGATTAACGTCAAGCTTGGCTATGGCATGACAGAAACCACTGCGACGGTATCGTGTTGGGATGATAAGTGCTTTAACCCAGATTCGATTGGTATGGCGATGCCAGGTGCTCAGGTTAAGATTGGCGAAAACAATGAAATCTTAGTTCGCGGCCCCATGGTGATGCGTGGCTACTACAAGATGCCGGAAGAGACAGCTAAGACATTCGATGAGCATGGCTTCTTAAAAACCGGTGACGCAGGTCATATCGATGAAAATGGTAACCTGTTTATTACCGATCGAATTAAAGAACTGATGAAAACATCGGGTGGTAAATACATCGCGCCGCAGATGATTGAAGGTGCGATTGGTAAAGATCACTTTATCGAACAGATCGCTGTAATAGCAGATACGCGCAAGTTTGTTTCGGCTCTTATTGTTCCTTGCTACGACTCTTTGGAAGAGTATGCCAAAGAACTTAATATCAAATACCACGATCGCGTTGAGCTAATTAAGCACCATCAAGTGGTTGAGATGCTAGAAAAACGCGTCAACGAACTACAGCAAGAACTGGCTAAATTTGAGCAGGTGAAGAAATTTAAACTGCTGCCAAAGGCTTTCTCAATGGATGCTGGTGAGTTAACACCGACACAGAAACTGCGTCGCAAAGTGATTAACGACAAATATCAGGATGAAATTGAAGAAATGTACAGCGATAAGGTAGAGAAGAAGTAACTTTCTCGATAGTAAATTTCGCAACTGTTTAAAAATTCCTCAGAGAGATTGTTTGCTTTCTGAGGGATTTTTTTATCCGGTTTTCCGACTTACTTACCACGATGATTGTCTGAATATTGAAAGGGTGCCCTAAAATTTTTAACCGAATTTATTTGTATTCCTAGTTTAAGTGTCTGGTTTAGATCTTCTTATTAGCTGGTTTCTATAATTTGATGTCGATAAATAGCATGTTGTTTAAAGTGAGATGGAAATCGCATTAGACCCATTGATAATAAAACGTTACATTTGTTGCGTGACCTTGCTTTATGTTACCTGTGAGCAAGACATAGCCGAAAAAGTGGAAGTATTTCGATTTAGGCTACGAATAAGACCTAACTATGAAAAACCAGTCCATCACGTTGACCTTATGTGGCGGAAAACTGGTTAAGGAGAAAAATATGGCAGCAATGTTGTCCGGTGCAGAGATGGTTGTGCAATCTCTGATCGAAGAAAACGTTGAACAGATCTTTGGTTACCCAGGAGGCTCTGTTCTTGATATTTACGATGCACTTCATGCCAAAACCGACCAAATCAAACACGTTCTAGTACGTCATGAGCAAGCCGCTACGCATATGGCTGATGGTTATGCACGTGCGACTGGCAATCCTGGAGTAGTACTAGTCTGTTCCGGCCCTGGTGCAACCAATACTATTACAGGTATTGCGACGGCATACATGGACTCAATTCCAATGATCGTTATCTCAGGTAACGTACCAAACAACATGATTGGTAACGATGCCTTCCAAGAGTGTGACATCGTTGGTGTATCTCGCCCAGTGGTTAAACACAGTTTCCTAGTTAAGAAAGCAGAAGATATTCCTGAAACAGTGAAGAAGGCCTTCTACATTGCCACTACTGGTAGACCTGGCCCAGTTTTGATCGACTTACCGAAAGATGTCATGAATCCACAGGTTAAACTGCCATATGAATACCCGCAGTCACTGTCGATGCGCTCATACAAACCGACAACTACTGGTCACAAAGGTCAGATCAAAAAAGGTCTTAAGACGCTTTTAGAAGCGAAGAAGCCAGTACTTTATGTGGGTGGTGGTGCCGTCATTTCTGAAGCTGAGCAGCATCTTACTAAACTGGCCGAAGCGCTAAACTTGCCTGTGGTCAGTACCTTAATGGGGCTTGGCGCGTTTCCAGGCACACATAAGAATTCTTTAGGCATGTTAGGTATGCACGGTGTGTATGAAGCTAACATGGCGATGCACAATGCAGATCTGATTTTTGGTGTCGGTGTGCGCTTTGATGACCGAACCACCAACAACCTAGAAAAGTACTGTCCTGATGCCAAGGTAATGCATATTGATATCGATCCTTCATCGATTTCAAAGAACGTAAAAGCAGATCTTCCCATCGTAGGTTCGGCTGAGAAAGTCCTTGAGAGCATGGTTAACTTGCTAGAAGAGCAGGGCAGCACTAATGATCAAGAAGCGTTGAATCGCTGGTGGGATGAAATTCAAGTTTGGCGTGAGCGTCAATGTTTGTCGTACGAAACCTCTCCAGAGCGCATTAAACCACAGCAAGTTATTGAAACACTGCATAAACTGACCAATGGTGATGCATACGTTGCCTCTGATGTTGGTCAGCATCAGATGTTTGCTGCGTTGTACTATCCATTCAACAAACCGCGCCGTTGGATTAACTCTGGTGGTCTCGGCACTATGGGCTTTGGCCTACCAGCGGGAATGGGTGTGAAATTCGCTAAACCAGATGAAGAAGTAGTCGTTGTCACTGGTGACGGGAGTATCCAAATGAATATCCAGGAACTGTCGACGGCAATGCAATACGATATTCCGGTTAAGATTATTAACCTGAACAACCGATTCCTAGGCATGGTAAAGCAGTGGCAAGACATTATTTACCAAGGCCGACACTCAAACTCTTACATGAGTTCTGTTCCTGATTTTGCAGCTATCGCAGAAGCATATGGACATGTGGGGATTCGCATTGAGTCACCAGATCAGCTTGAGGCTGGTTTGAAGCAAGCGCTAGATATGAAAGATCGATTGGTGTTTGTGGATATCAATGTTGATGAAACAGAGCATGTATATCCAATGCAGATCAAAGGCGAAGGCATGGACAAAATGTGGTTAAGCAAGACGGAGAGAACTTAATATGAGACACATTATTTCACTACTAATGGAAAACCAACCCGGTGCGCTTTCTCGCGTGGTTGGCCTTTTCTCTCAGCGCGCTTACAACATTGAATCTTTGACCGTTTCTCCAACCGATGACGAAACCTTATCGCGCCTGAACATTACCACTATTTCAGACGATATGGAGCTAGAGCAGATCCAGAAGCAATTAAACAAGCTGATTGATGTGCTTAAAGTTCAAGAGGTCTCAGAGCTTGATCATATTGAACGTGAATTGATGATGGTAAAAGTGAAGGCGAGTGGTTTCTCTCGTGCGGAAGTTAAGCGTACAGCCGATATTTTCCGTGGTCAGATTGTTGATGTCACTGCCTCTCAGTACACGGTACAGATGGCGGGTACTAGTGAGAAACTTGATGCCTTCATTCAGGCATTATCGGAGGTGACAGAAGTGATTGAAGTAGCGCGAAGCGGCGTTGTGGGTATTGCTCGTGGTGAGCGTGCTCTAAAACCTTAATTTGTCTTTGTTAGAAACCTAACAAAAAACCACCGACTTGTCGGTGGTTTTTTCTATCTTAACAGCGGAATTAGTGCAGGATACGTGCGCGAATAGTCCCTTCGATGCTCTTAAGTTTTTTAAGTGCTTCTTCTGAGCGCTCTGTTTCCACATCAATAACCACATAACCGAAATCTGCGGCCGTTTGCAGGTACTGACCAGCGATGTTGATCCCTTCTTCAGCAAAAATGGTGTTAATTTGCGTTAGGATGCCCGGACGGTTTTGGTGAATGTGTAGTAAGCGCGAGCAGTCACGGTGTTCTGGCAGTGACACTTCAGGGAAGTTAACACTTGATAAGGTCGAACCGTTGTCTGAGTACTTAGCAAGCTTACCAGCAACTTCTACACCAATGTTTTCTTGTGCTTCTTGAGTTGAGCCGCCAACGTGAGGCGTTAAGATAACATTGTCAAACTTCTGCAGTGGTGACTCAAATGGGTCTGCGTTGGTTTTTGGTTCCGTTGGGAATACGTCAATTGCCGCGCCAGCAAGGTGACCGGCTTCTAGGCTGTGGCATAGCGCTTCAATATCTACCACCGTACCGCGAGCGGCGTTAATGAAGATAGAACCAGGCTTCATTCGCGCAAATTCTTCAGCGCCCATCATATTCTTGGTTCCAGCTGTTTCCGGTACATGAAGCGAAATAACATCACACTTATTCAGCAGTTCACTCATAGTATGAACTTGAGTAGCGTTACCGAGTGATAACTTGTTTTCAATATCGTAGAAGTAAACACGCATACCAAGGTTTTCAGCGATAATGCCTAGCTGAGTACCGATATGACCGTAACCAATAATACCTAAGCGCTTGCCGCGAGCTTCGTATGAGTTGTCGGCACTTTTCTTCCAAATACCACGGTGTGCTAAGGCGTTCTTCTCTGGAATACCACGTAGTAGCAGTAGGACTTGACCAAGAACTAGTTCTGCCACACTACGCGTGTTTGAGAATGGTGCATTGAACACTGGAATGCCGCGAGTCGCTGCTGCTTTAAGATCAACTTGGTTGGTACCAATACAGAAACAACCAATCGCAACCAGTTTCTCTGCTGCGTCAATCACTTGCTGAGATAGATTAGTGCGCGAGCGAATACCGATAAAGTGAACGTCTTTCACTGCTTCAAGTAACTCTTCCTCAGGAAGCGAGCCTTTGTGGTATTCAATATTGGTGTAGCCAGCAGCCTGAAGAACTTCTACAGATGATGGGTGTAGACCTTCAAGCAAGAGGATCTTAATTTTATCTTTTTCCAGTGAAACTTTGGCCATTGTCTTCTTCCTTAAAGTGGGGAAATTTGGGCTTAACGGGCGCACATTAAGTAAAAGCAGGTAAAGCAAACGTTTTTGTAGACGTTATATAGTACGCAAACGTTTTCCTTGTGCGTCTTCTGACCATTAAGTTAACAAAAAAAATACACTTTGGGTAAGAAAATTACGGAATAAGGCATAATTTTTATAGAGTAAAATGAAAAAACGGCGCCAATAGGCGCCGTTTGTAATGAAATAACAAA
>WJXF01000151.1_pt1 | contig 15156 bp, 14 predicted proteins | sample 9263211 | NCBI WGS metagenome assembly WJXF01 (sample SAMN12697362, study PRJNA563984) | aquatic metagenome | isolation source: water sample from a prawn hatchery tank treated with erythromycin, plated on... | place: Australia | collected 2018-10-17
AGTAAGAAAGAGAAAAGTAGTGACACGCGATCAATTTGAGTTATTAGCACCCGGTGGTGATTTAGATTCCATCAAAGCCGCCATTGCCGCTGGCGCCGATGCAATTTACTGCGGGCTCGACCGCTTTAATGCTCGTAACCGAGCGACCAACCTTACCTTAGATAACTTAAATGGCGTGTTAACGTTAGCCCATCAGCACAGCTGTAAGATTTTCCTAACGTTGAATGTGCTGATTTTAGAAAGTGAAATTCCAGCGATTGTTCGCTTGCTCAGCCAACTGAACACCACCAAAATCGATGGCGTGATCGTACAAGATCTCGGTCTGGCCTACATTCTCAAACATCACTTTCCCGATTTGGATGTGCACGCTTCAACGCAACTGAACACGCATAACGAAGGCCAAATCCTCTTTCTCAACCAGCTCACCGCAAGCCGAGTAAACTTATCTCGCGAACTTAACATCAGTGAGATAAAACATCTGGCGCAATTTGGTCGCGAGAACAACGTAATGATGGAAGTGTTTGTCCACGGCTCATACTGCATCGGATTCTCCGGAATTTGCTACATCAGTTCCGCTCGCAATGGCGCATCAGGTAACCGTGGACGCTGTAGCCAACCTTGTCGCGAACAGTACGAAACGACCAAAACAGGCAACAACTACCCACTCAATATGAAAGACAACTCCGCCTTTGGGGACTTGGAAGCGCTTGCCGATGCTGGCGTGTATTCATTAAAAGTGGAAGGGCGAATCAAGAAATCGCACTACGTCTATACCGTGGTCGACAATTGGCGCCAGCAAATCGATCGCTTGTGCGAGGGTTTGGAACTCTCTGAAGACACCACAGAGTTATACACGGTGTTCAACCGTGATTTCTCCAACGCATTTTTGCAAGGTGATTTCGGCAAGGCGATGTACATCGACAACCCGCGCGACCATGCTGTAAAGCATTTTTCGAAGGTTTACCAATGCCAGTCTGCTGATGATGTACAAGCGGTGAAAAAGAAACTCTACGATGACAAAACCGCGATCATTGAGAAAGTGGCAGAGCAAACTAAGTCGTTCGATGTCACTTCAACACAAGTATCCGGCAGCAGCTTGAAAGGGTCGATTGATGTACCAACTCTGCCAACGTTACCTCAACCAGAACCTCGCCAAGGTGCGCCAAAACTATCGGTTCTGATCTCGTCAGCACAAGAAGCCATGCTGTGCGAATACCACGACATTGATGTTTACTATCAATTGCCAATGGGATTGTCTGGTGAACTGAGCGCGATGATTGAATTGTTCCAAGCCAACCCAATGCTCAAACCTTGGTTCCCTGCCATTTTGATTGGCGAAGACTACCACGCCGCTCGTGTATTTTTGGAAACCATCCAACCTGAATTGTTGATCACCAACAACTCAGGCGTCGGCATGCTCGCAAAAGAGCTCGGCTTAGGCTGGGTGGCAGGCCCACAAATGAACACGGTGAACTCATACGCGTTTAAATGCCTTCAAGACGAGTTCGCGGCAAGTGGCGCGTTTGTTTCTAACGAGCTGAATATGAAGCAGATGCGTCACATAAAGCGCCCGAAAAACATGCGCTGCTTCTACAGCATTTATCATCCAAATACCCTACTCACGAGCCGCCAATGTTTGTTCCAACAAACCGAAGGGTGCCGCAAGATTAAGGTCAACAAAGGTTGTTTGAAACGCTGTGATAAACGTACGTCTATCATCAACTTAAAAGACAATCCGTATGTGGTGCAAAAACAAAAAGGCAGTCACAATTCAATCTACAGCGAGTACAACGTCTTAAACCTGCAAGTGCTGCACGATCTGCCGCAATTGTGTACTGATGTGTTGATCGATCTGCGTGATATCCAGACCGAAACGAAAGTCTCAGCAAGCAAACCTGAGTTGATTGACGCGTTCTTAGCTCTACTTGAAGATCACAGTGAACAAGCCGTCCAAACGCTGAATGACATGATTCAACCAACAGCCAACGCGCAGTATTTGAAGGGGTTGTAGGCGGTACTTGAAAGTTAAACAACGCATCGACTCTCAACATATCTTGAACACACACAGTGCACTGACTACAATAGCGCACTTTTTACGGAATTTAGGTCACAAACATGACAGATACAGCTAAACCAGCTCTACCAGATCGCCTAGCAGGTAACCCACGTAGCCCATTCTTCATCAAAGAATGCTTCGAGCACCAAATCGGTATTCGTATCAACGGCCAAGAGCGTACTGACGTAGAAGAATACTGCATCAGCGAAGGTTGGGTAAAAATTGCTTCTCCTAAAGCAAAAGACCGTTTCGGTAACCCAATGCTAATCAAACTTAAAGGCGAAGTTGAAGCGTACTACGTGTAAGCTGACCACGCTGAATGTATTTGAAAGCTCGAGTCTGACTCGGGCTTTTTTAATGTCTGTCATATCCCTTCCTCATTTAATCTCTTCCCTCTTCTTTTCAGTACAAGTTATTAAGAAATCGATGTAAATCGCTGTTTTTATCTGATTGTTGTCTAAAGTTTCTAAAGAACGAACTGCAATAGCGATTGCCAAAAGAAACGACACCTTTTGAATACAGGGAGAAGAAATGGAAAGCCCACTTGTCACACTCAAACACGCCAGCAAAAGCTTTGTCGATGGCAAAGAGACACATCGCGTGTTGGAAGGCGTCGACTTTACGTTGAACACAGGAGCGAGTGTTGCGCTGACGGGTGCAAGTGGTAGCGGCAAAAGTACCTTACTCAATGTCATCGCTGGCTTTGAGCCACTTTCTGAAGGTGAGTTGTGGTTAGATGGCGATAACACAGCGGCTTGGAAAGACCCACAATGGAGCCAATTTCGACACCAAAAACTCGGTGTTATCTTCCAGCAATTCAATCTATTAACGCCGCTCAACGTGCAGCAAAACATCGCCTTCCCTCTGCATTTGAATCAACAAAAATGGAACGACTGGTGCGATTATTTGGTCGAGACTCTAGGCATCAGCCAACTGCTCGACAGGCATGTTTCTGCCCTTTCCGGTGGCCAACAACAACGAGTCGCTATTGCGCGCGCATTGGCACACAAACCTAAACTGCTACTTGCTGATGAACCCACAGGTAACCTTGACCAAAAAGCAGGGTTAGAAGTGATGAAACTGCTCAGTGAAATCACCACCCAAGGCAATACGGCAGTGCTGTTAGTCACCCACAGCCCTGACTGCGCTGAGTTTATGAAAACACGGCTGCGATTGGATAACAGTCAGCTACAGAACAATCATCAAGTAAACAAACATGAGCTTCGCCATGAAGCAAGCTAAGCAACCAAACACCAGATTCACGCATACTCGACTCGCCCTGGATCTGTTTGTAGCGCACTATCGGCAGGCGCCACTGCAAGCCGCCGCGATTCTGATCGGTATCGTGCTGGCAGTGACCTTGTTTGTTGCGGTACAAGCTATCAACCTCAATGCCAAGCGCAGTTATGCGGAGTCTACCGAGCAGCTTAGCGCACGAGCTCAGAACGTAATTATTCCACCAGCAGGGCAAAACTATCTGCCCGAATCGCTCTACTTCACCCTTAGACAAAACGGGCTCAGTGCAGCGCTACCTGTAATCGAAGGGCGAGTGAGAGATGAACAAGGACGTCGTTGGTCAGTACAAGGCAGCGAGTTGATTGCTGCCATCTCTTCACGTTCGCGCTATTCATCGGATAGTGAGCAAAACGTGTCTTTGTTCGACAGTGCTTTACCTTTGCCTGAGCTTTTAGCCGGCAAGCCAATCGTGATGATGAGCCAATCTCAACATCAAAACTTAGGAGAGGTAGAAACCCTAACTTTGGACGACATTCCAACCCAAGTGGTGGTGTTGCCTGACGAATGGCAGTTAGGTAGCCGAATGTTGATGGACATTGGCTTTGCCCAGCAACTGCTCAATAAACAAGGACAGCTCAGTTACATTGCAGTTTTCCATTCGGGTGATAAAGGGAATAAAGACACGCAAGCAAATTGGCAAAGCATCATTGGCGAGCAAGGACAATGGATTTCCAATAATCAAAGTACAGACCTTGGTTCGCTGACCGACAGCTTTCATCTCAATCTCACCGCAATGAGCTTACTTGCCTTTTTGGTCGGGCTGTTCATTGCCTACAACGGCGTAAAATACAGCTTGCTGAAACGCAATCGGCTGTTAGTGCAGATTCAACAGGCAGGTGTTGCGCCGAGCATTGTGTTCTCAGCGCTGTTAGTTGAACTCACGATTCTCGTTACCATCGGTGCTTCCCTCGGTTTTGTATTGGGCATGCAGCTTAGCCACTGGTTACATCCGACCGTAGCACTGACTCTAGAACAACTTTATGGCGCGACACTGCTGCCCGGCACTTGGCAGTGGCAATGGTGGGCGCAAGCATTGCTGCTCACGTTAGCCGCAACCCTATTGGCATGTTGGCAGCACTTTAAACAGCGAGTGCGTCAGCCGCTCTCCTCTCATGGTGGATTTTATCAAGCACCTGAAGCCTCTAACGAAAACCAATTGTTCGTGATAGGTGCTGCGTTGACGACTCTCGCACTCGCAGGGTTATGGCTGAGTGAGCACCACCGATTTACCATGGCGTGGCTCGGCGTGCTTGTGGTGTCGATTCCTTTGTATCTACCCAAAACACTCAGCGTGTTAGCCAATTGGTGTGAAAAGCGCACCACTTCCGGTTTGATGCAGTATCTGTTTGCTGAGCTGCGCGAGCTGATTTCTCCGCTTTCTCTCGCCATGATGGCACTGCTACTCGCCGTTACTGCCAATATGGGCATGAACACGCTAGTTGGCAGCTTTGAGTCCACCCTAAAGCAGTGGTTAGAACAAAGGTTACACGCTGATATTTACGTCAGCCCTGCTCAAGGGGAAATCGCTGATGTGGAGCGCGAGTTAGGGCAGTTCGATAAGGTTGAGACCGTCTACAAGCAATACTACGTCGATGATAACCTGCAAGGTTTACCGATTTTGCTTGGCACTAAAGACAAAGACACCTTAGAGCAAACCATGGTGTTCAAATCGCATTTGGAGAACTTCTGGCAGCGTTTTTACCAAGGTGAGTCAGTCGCGATCAGTGAACCAACCGCGGTCAAATTGGGTTTATCACTGGGTAGCGAGCTCACGCTTGATGCTGTTCCAAATAAGAACCTGCTTGTGGGTGCGATATTCCATGATTACGGCTCACCTAACGGTGAAGTCTTATTAGCACCAAAGTTATGGCAAGAGAGCGGGTTTACCGACCTGCCAACAAGCCTTGGCATTAAAGTATCTGGTGACCCACAAATCGTCTACGACCAACTGCGCGAGCAATTGAATCTGCACCCAAGTCAGCTCTACGATCAGGCGCAAATCAAATCCATCGCGTTGGATATTTTCTCGCAGACCTTCGCCATTACGCGTGCACTCAACGGCGTGACTTTGATGGTCGCGGTGATTGGTTTGTTCAGTGCTTGCTTCATGTTGCTCGACGCGCGCAAAGCCGCCATTGCAAGGCTGTATGCACTTGGTGTTAGTCGTCGCAAATTAATGACCATGGTGGTCGGACAGATCGTCGCTTTGGTCAGTTTTACTCTGGTTATCGCCCTGCCCCTCGGAGCCATGGTGGGTTATGTGCTGACAGACATCGTCACCTTGCGCGCTTTTGGTTGGAGCTTAAATTATCTGTGGAATTGGAGTGATGCCCTCAGTATTGCGGCGATCACCATCTTGGTGGCGGTGATTGCAACCTTGATTCCGCTGTGGCGATTGGTCAGCAAGCCTGTCGTATCCAGTTTGCAAAGCGAGGTGTTGTGATGGTTCGATTAGCAAGCACACTTACTCTATTCATGAGCAGTCTGTTCCTGTTCGGTTGTGAAGATCCCCAACAACAAAATATGGGCACTTTGCTGGGCAGTGGAGATACGCAAAGCGAGAGCAACCTATTCACACCCGTAGAAAAAGGGAATGAACTCACCTTCCCGGCAGACCATCAAGCGCACCCAAACTTTCGTCATGAATGGTGGTACTTAACCGCTAACTTACTTGATGAAGACGGCAACCCACTTGGCGTCCAATGGACACAATTTCGCTTTGCTGCTGCGCCACCACCACCACCGCCAAGGGGCGAAGATGACGTGAAGAAAACCGAATGGCAGACTCAGCAAATCTACATGGCGCACAGCGCGGTCACCACAACCGACAAACACTACGCCGATGAAAAATGGTCGCGCGATCAAGCCTCTCTCGCAGGTGTTGATTCTTCACCATTTCGGGTTTACCTCGATGATTGGCAGTGGACCTCTTCAACCAACGACCTCTTCCCTGCCACGCTAAATGCCAATTCAGAGCAGTTTGGCTACTCACTAAAACTGACCAGCAGCGCACCTTATCAAAAGCAAGGCGAGCAAGGTTACAGCACCAAAAGTGCCGATGGTCAGGTGGCTTCGTATTACTACAGCCAACCGTTTATTGATGTCTCCGGTGAAGTCACCATCGACGGCGAAACTCATCAAGTGTCGGGTGAAGGCTGGATAGATCGAGAGTGGAGCTCGCAATTCTTACTCGACTCACAACAAGGCTGGGACTGGTTTGCTCTGAGGTTGAGTGACAAAACCAGCTTGGTGGTGTTCCAGTTGCGGGATTCCAAAACCGGACAAGCTAGTTACGCCAGCGCAAAGCTGATGCAGCAAGATGGCTCTGGCATCGCTATCCCACCAAAAGACATTCAGTTAGAGGCAACCAAGCAAACAGAAATCCAAGGTCGCAATTATCCAACCGAGTGGCAAGTGTCGATTCCTAAGCAGCAAATCGAGCTAACCGTTTCTGCACTCAACCCGAACGCGAAAATGCCGCTTTCGGTACCTTATTGGGAAGGTCCGGTGCGTATTGATGGCTCTCATTCTGGGACTGGTTATATGGAACTCACCGGCTACTGAGCACAAAAATTTCCGTGCACAATCTTGATTATTCGATTCATAATGATGACATCCTCATCCCCAAGAGCTGTTGAATGCCCTCATGAGCAATATGATTTCGCCAATCCGACAAGTGCGACTCATTTTAGGTGAGCCGTGTCGAGCGCTTGAATTTTCGGACATCCAAGAAGACCCATACATCGAACCGCATCGTCACGATTACTGGGAAATCGTGTGGTGTTTAGATAACAGCGGAACACAGAGCGTCGACTTCGTCGAATACCAAAACCGCGTTGGTCGCTTATTTACCATTTCACCAGGGCAGGTTCACCATTCCGAGTTCATGGGTAAAAACATTCGCATGTTGATATTCCGTCCCGGCTTTGCTGAAACCAATCCACGCAGCACACAGTTGGTGAATAGCGTATTTTCTACGATTGAACGACCGCCATACCTCGATAGTAGCGACGAAGGTTTTCCCTACCTAGAATCGATTTACACACTAATCAAAGAAGAGTGTGAAGGACAGGATTGCGATTGGGACCTTGTCGAATCACTCATCAACAGCTTTCTACGCTATGCGTTACGCTTTGCTAAAACACCATCTCAAAAAGGGGAGCAGAAAGACGCTCGCATCGTACAGTTGACCGAATTAATTGAGCTGCACTATCGCGAACAAAAGAAATGTCAGTTTTACTCCGATTCCTTGGCTCTCACCAGCAAACGTCTAAACGAGTTAGTGAAAGCCGCCAGAGGCAAGACGGTCACACAACTGATTCATGACCGAATCATATTAGAAGCCAACCGAGAGCTGGTGTTTTCGACCAAAACCGTCAAGACCATAGCGTTTGAGTTGGGCTTTGATGACCCTGCCTATTTCAGCCGCTTCTATCGAAAGCAAAAGGGAGAAACTCCAGCGGAATTTCGTCACCGATGTTTAGATAGTGCAATATAATGGGCGGATAATCCCTTTCCGCCATGCTTGAATGTACTGATAATACCCGAACATAAATCCACCACATTCGGGTATTTTTCTATTCCATGGCTATCAATCTAAAAACTGATCCCATTTCAAAATCCTTTTATCAGTATCTATGGCCAGCGCTCACTGGAATGGTGATTAAGTCACTGTTCATCATGGGTGATGCGTTATTTATCGGTTTAGGCGTCGGGCCCGATGGGCTTGGTGCTATTGCCTTGGTGATTCCACCTTTTTCTATTTTTACTGCCATCGCCATGATGGTTGGCATTGGTGGCGCCGCCAAAATGTCGATAGAAATAGGCAAAGGCAACACGGAATCCAGCCAGATGTGGTTCAGCCAATCCATGTTGATCACCACTTTGTTATCCACCATCACGGTGACGCTCGCGCTCATTTGGTTGGATGAATTGATTGCCTTGATGGGCGCTTCAGGCAACTTGGCTCAGCTTGCTCATGATTACCTGATCGTGCTGCTACCCTTCTTTGTTCTTTACTCACTGGCTTGGGTGTTGTCTTGCTTTGTGCGTAACGACACCAACCCTAAATTGGCCACCTATGCGATGTCGATTGGTGCCATTACCAACCTTGCTTTTGATTACCTGTTTATCATCGAGATGAACATGGGGATGAAAGGCGCAGCTTATGGTACGGCCATTGCTCAAGCAGTCATCGCACTGATTTTGCTGACTCATTTCTTGCGCAAGAAAGGCTCATTAGAATTCAGTCTGAAAGGCATCGGCTTAAGCAAGACTAAAGAAATCTTAAGCATCGGTACTCCGACATTCTTTATCGAAGTCACATCCGCGATGACCATCGTGCTGTTCAACTACGTATTGCTGAGCCAATTCGGTGAAAGCCACATCATTGCCTATGGCTTAACCACCAATGTCGGTGTATTCGCTCTGTTTGTGATGGTCGGTATAGCGCAAGCTTGTCAGCCAATCATCAGCTTTAACCACGGCGCAGGGCGACCAGAACGCATTGACGAGATTCTAAAACTAGGGATGAAAGCAGCCATGGGCAGCGGCACAGTCTTTCTTTTAGGTATCTGGCTGTCAGCGCCACTGATTGCCTCGATTTACTTAGGTAACGCGAATGACTTAATCCCAATCGCCGCGAGCGCACTGACGTTCTACTTCTTCGGCGTCCCTTTGATGGGATTAAACATGGTGATTGCCAACCTGTTCCAAGCCATCGCCAAGCCAAAACAAGCGACGCTTATTTCCTTATGCCGAGGGTTTGTGTTTGTCGCGCTAGGTGTATTGCTATTGCCTAAGTTCTTCCCGCAAGACGGCATTTGGGCGAGCATTGTCTTTGCAGAAACGCTCACCGCGGTGATCAGTTTGAGCATGTTATTCAACTACCGAAAACGCGCAGTGGAGCTAACAACGTCCTTGGCGAGAAGTTCCTAGTTCAACCAAGCTCAGCCAAATGATAAACTCGGGTTCTATTTCATTCTGTGATTAAAAGGAAATGCGATGAACCCGATTATTGCGCTGCTAAAAGAGAACAACATCAGCGATGAGCAAATCAACGAGATTTTTCAGACTCTGACGCAAAACCCTCTAGCGGCAATGGCAACAATCAGCCAACTAGGTTTGCCACAAGACAAGCTACAAATGCTGATGGCGCAAGTGATGCAAAACCCTGCGCTAATTAAAGAAGCCGTAGACGAGTTGGGATTGGATTTCTCAAAGGTTGAAGAGGCAAAAGAGAAGCTTCAAAGCCAAAACCAAGGCAACTAAGTCTTAGCCATCTAGCGCTGAATATAGAAAAGGCCGTTAACCCAAACATCTGGGTTAACGGCCTTTTTTGTTCACTAATTTGTTGTTAGCTACTTTTTTGCCAGCTAATTATCAGCGATTTAAAGACGCGAATTGATCTGCGGTCATACCGTAGTAAAGTTTATCGTCAAAGCCTTGCTCTAGTTTGTAGTAGTCTTTCTGACGGCCTTCTTGAGTAAAACCATTTTTCTCTAACGTCTTGTAAGAGCCAGCATTAGAAGCGTAGCAATCCGCACTGACTTTATGGGCGTTTAGCTCAGTAAATCCAATCTTGGTCATCATTTGGCAAGCGCGAGTCGCAACGCCTTTGCCCCATGCGCAAGTAGGTAACTGATAACCCACTTCGTAGTTGCCAGCTAAGAACATCACTGCGGTCACCGCACACATTCCCATGTACTGACCTTGTTGGTCACGAATCACGAACGTTGGGCTATCTGGCCAAACACCGTCTTTGATCGCTTGTGCCGTATTTTCAATAATAGGGCCAAAGAAGCCTTCATATAGGCTGTTGTCAGCAGGTGCGAAGAACAGATATTGATTGACCTTATCGTCGTTCAACATCTCGATAATATCTTTTAGATCAGAGCCTTGAATCAGTTGGATAGTCAACGATTCGTTAAATGGGATGGCTTCGCCTTGTTTTAGTTTTTGATATGACATGTGTTACCTCGTTATCTGCGGAAAATAGTAGCCCAGCGGATAAGAGAAAAATTGGATTTTTGCGACAACTTTCGGGCTGATTAGCAATGTATTACGACTCAAAATCGCCATAGATATCGATGGTTAAGTCACGCTTTTTCAAGTACTTGCTTGGCGTTTTTCTTAGCTGCTGTTTGAGGGTACGAATCAAATGCGATTGGTCACTGAAACCAAATTGCTGTGAGAAGCTTGCCCAATCAATCGCCTCTTGTTGCTTGTAGAGGGTCAAAATCATCTGCTCCAGACGTGCCATTTGTTGATATTGCTTAACGCTCAACCCCACCACCTGCTTGAAACTGCGCTCAAGCGTTCTGCGAGAACAGGCGCACTGTTTGGCTATCTCGTCAATATCCATCGCTAACTCAGGTGAACGTAGCGCTTGAGCATCCATCACGGACACCGCTTTTTGTGATGCCAAAAACGGTTTGGTACGGCAAGCTTCGATATCTAACGCATCTAGATGTTGTTTGATGTAGTTCAGCAAACATTGCGGTGAATCTTGCAACTCTAGCTGCCATAACCCTTGTTGAAAGCGCTCATCAAAGGCCGTGTTGAGCCAATCAAACCATTCGCATTGGTTAATTGCGCTAACTTGGGATACATCACTAAAAAGTGACTCAATGGCATACAAACCCTCTGGGCGAAAGGTGATACCAATACGCTTGATGGGAGCCGTATCTTCCAACAGCAGCAAGTGTTCGTTAGCCGTTAATAAATGGCAGCCTTTGCCAGTAAGCTTAGTGTCTCCCGTGTCGTAGCTGTAGCCTTGCTCTGGTGGCGTAAAGAGTAAATGAGCACGCGGGTTTGGAATAAGGTGCGGCTTGGGGTCAATGACTTCACCCTCTGGCACTTCCAAGTACCACACTTGATGAATGAGCCATTCGTACTCTGGCAGAGACTGTTTCCAAACTATCATGATTGTCCTAGCGGTTAGTAAAGATAATAAGCGCAACGTTTTTGCTTAAACATCTGTTCGTTGAGTGTGACTGATTGATGCTCATCTCGCCACGCATTTCTCACCCTGCTCCCTTGCAAGCTTGTTGGATTGCGGTAGGCTTTGAGCAGAGAATACAAGCTGAACAGAACAAGGAAATACCCCGATGCGCGTCGACTACCACCAACGACTGGTTCCTGTGATTCGCTTTTTAGAACAACACTTTAATGAACCACTCAACCTGCCAGAAGTGGCCGCGCTGGCGAACCTTTCTCCTTATCACTTTCATCGCACCTTCAAAGCCGTGCAAGGCGAAACACTGGCCGACTTCATTCGACGTTTACGTCTAGAAGCCGCCGCCGATGACTTATTCAAATCCAAACAACCGGTATTGAACATTGCCCTAGAGTACGGATTTTCCAGCTCACAGAGTTTAGCCAAAGCCTTCAAACAACATTATGGCGTCACACCTACAGCCTTTCGTGACTGCGAAAACTACCAGCAGTTTTCTGAATTAGCACGAAACAGCAAGATTGGACACACGTTGCGCAAGAATGGAAACGAAGTAACACCAAGCGATTCATATACTAGCTCTGAACTCACCAAATGGAGCACGACAATGGAAACGCAAAACTTTGAAAAAGCAAAACTGGCTTACATTCGTGTAAACGGCCCTTACGGCCAAGGCTATGAAGAGCCATCAGGTCGCCTGTATCAATGGGCAGGAATGAAAGGTTTGGCAGGCAATACCTGCATCTTCATCTACCATGACAATCCTGAAATCACGCCAGACGAGAAGTGTCGCACTGATATCTGCTTGATGGTGCCAGAAGACACCGAAGTTCCGAAAGGCATTGAGCTGCAAGACTTTCCTGGAGGTCAGTATGCAGTGATGCGCCAGCACATTACTGACCCGAGTCAATACTCAAAAGCATGGGATGATGTCATGAGCAAAGTGATTGAATCCGGTATTGAGAACGACGACCGCCCTTGCTTTGAGCTTTACCACAGCTTCGACCCACAAACGCATCATGCAGACGTTAGCTTCTGCACTGCCATCAAATAAACCAAAAGCCTGCATCGTTGCAGGCTTTTTCATTTCTTACTCTGGTTGATTAAGTCCGTTCTTCCAAACGCTGTTTATCTTTTAATCCAACTACTTAGAACACGAATGAATACCTCAGTATTTTCGTGATCCTACTTCGCGTTTTGAGCACGCGCATTCATTCGCTCGGCTGAGTTGGGATTCATTTCACAGATTATTCATGAAGCGAACCTAGACTGAAAAAACTCCATCGACCCCGTTCGACCTACAACGCTAGGCACAATAAAAACTAGGTACTACAGCACCTCTAGGACATTCCATGAAGAAGAACTTACTTGCCATTGCTCTTGGTAGCGTGATTGCGCTGACTGCTGCCCCATACTCTATCGCGGCTAACGATGCTGCCGTCCAATCTTCCGCCGATTACTCACAGATCGTCACTAAACGCCAGGTTGTCGACCAACTTCTCAACGACGCAGTACAAGCATTCAAATCCCCTGCGCGTATCTCGCATGCGGGTTTTACCGCCAAAATGCCGAGCAACATGGAGATTGTTACCGACCGCTTACTAGAAGCATACAAACTTGAGCCGTACCGCACTGACCTACTGATATCTGCAGCAAACGCGCAGATCTACAACAAGAATGCAGACCGCGCGATTGAACTGTTTGAACAAGCCCTTTCTGTCGCACCAGACGATGTGGATTTGCACGCTTACTTAGCGGTATGGCAACGCTTTGAGGGCAACCAAGCGGAATCAGCGAAACACATGGCGACGCTCACGAAGCTCAATGCAGGTAAAGCCGCAGACATCCAACGCATCTTCGACACCGTAGACCGCGTACTTGCGACTCCATTAAAAGAGAAAGCCGACAAAGGCAAACTGGATGACAAAGGCGCAATCGTCACGCTGGGATACGCGCTGAACCCAGATGGTTCTATGCACCAGATCTTAGTTGAGCGTTTGGAAACCACGTTAGCAATGGCGAAAGCAAATCCAGACGCATTGATCGTATTGACGGGAGGCGTACCGAAGAACCACAAAACTGAAGGCAAATTAATGGCGGATTGGCTGATCGAAAAAGGCATCAGCAAAGATCGCATCATTGAAGAAAACTACGCCACCAGCACGGTAGGTAACGCCCTATTCAGCAGCTACGCATTGGCGCGTCATAACATCAAGCACGCAACCATCATAAGCTCAGCGAGCCATGTGCGCCGTGGTCAAACCTTGTTTGAAATCGCAAGCTGGCAAACTGGTCCGCAAGGCATCACTTTCGACACCGTAAGCTACCCAGACAAGCCACTGAAAGACTTAGCCAAAGCCAGCGATAGCGAACTGCTTGGTATCTACCGCGATGCACTGCGTACTTACGGCATGTGGAGCTACCGCTCTTACCCGCTAGAGTCGCGTTAAGTATTCTCGACTCATACCAATCAAAAAAGCCTGCGTACTTGCAGGCTTTCTTGTCTTTGTGCAGTGATAAGAACCGCTTAAATCGCTTCGCCGTTTACCGTTACTGCCACATCAATGTTGCCACGAACTGCGTTTGAGTATGGGCAAACTTGGTGTGCAATGCGCGTTAGCTCTAGCGCTTGCTCTTGTGGCATGTCTAGCTCTACCGCTAGGCTCACTGTCAGTGCAAAGCCGCCGTTATCGTTAGGACCGATGCCCACTTGCGCTGTTACGGGGGCACTTTTCAGATTTACTTTACCTTCACGTGCTACGTGCAAAATCGCGTTAGAAAAACACGCCGAATAGCCCGCTGCAAAAAGCTGTTCTGGGTTAGTTGCTGCGCCTGTGCCGCCCATTTCCTTCGGGTATGACAGCTCTAGATCGAGAAGACCGTCATCAGTTTTTACTTGACCATTACGACCAGCCAAAGCGGTAGCTTGAGTTTTGTATAGAGTAGTCATGCGAGTGTCCTTCTTAATTTAAGTTGTACGCAATTTAATTGCTTGCAATCTTATATCGAAGTAAAGATCGTTTGCAACTATATTGTGCACAATTTATTTTATAACTCTCTTTCTCTGCAAGCAGGTAGGCAACACCAATGAGCCAGTGTTACACCGACAACACCATGACCGACGACGATAAACTCTTACTCGAAAACCAAGTTTGCTTCCCGCTCTACAGCGCAGCAAATGCAGTGATCCGAGCATACCGCCCGTTGCTGGACGAGCTTGATCTGACTTATTCGCAGTACTTAGTGATGATGGTGTTGTGGGAGAAAGATGGTGTCAGCGTGAAAGAGTTGGGGTCTCAACTGCATTTGGACTCAGGCACACTCACGCCGCTGCTTAAACGCTTAGAAGCAAAAGGCTATGTAGAGCGCGGCCGAAGTGAAACCGATGAGCGCGTCCGCGTACTCAACCTCACCGAGCAAGGTCGTGACCTTAAAGAACAAGCTAAGTCAGTGCCAAACGCTATGATGTGCAAAATCACCTTAGAGCTAGATGAAATGATCATGCTGAAGAAGTTGTGTGGCAAAGTGCTCGACAATCTGAGCTAACAAGATAGAAGCATCCGCTTCCACACTTCCTATTAGAAAGAGCCTGCCGAGATGCAGGCTCTTTCGATCTTAGCTAGAAGATCTACTCAAAGTAATCATTGGTATTCTCTATTGCTACTCTGCCTTAATCTTCAATAAAACCTATCAAAGCAAACTCACTTACATCGGATTTCCCTATCAAGTGAAATAGGAGATGGCTATCAATAGGATAGTTACAAGCGATTTTCCTTAAACACACTCCGATGAGAATATACTTTCCGAAAGCAACAACAGCTCAGCTTAAAACATTCAAAGGAAAGTAAAT
>WJXF01000152.1_pt1 | contig 15137 bp, 22 predicted proteins | sample 9263211 | NCBI WGS metagenome assembly WJXF01 (sample SAMN12697362, study PRJNA563984) | aquatic metagenome | isolation source: water sample from a prawn hatchery tank treated with erythromycin, plated on... | place: Australia | collected 2018-10-17
ATGCGGCAGAAAAAACTGACAACCTCATTGAAGCAAAAGTAGAAAACTTGCTTGAACAACCTTTAATGGGTGTACAACGAGATGGCATCCGCGGACGATTGCTCATTATTCTTGAGATTTCAATGATTGTATCTTACTGGGTTGAGGGCGATATCATCCGAGTTATGCGTGTACTACACCAGAAACAAAAATTCCCTACGGATTGATTGCTTCCTCTGGGGAACTAACGCCCTGTTAAGGGGTGAGCAACGCAATACCGAAGCCGCCGCATACCACCTAAAACACTAAAACCAACGCATAGTGAAAATGCCACGCGTTGCGAATCCCTCTTGAACAGTTTGTTACATGATTGTCACTATTTAATCCCAAAGCCAATCAAACACTTTCTTAACGCCGTACCCAACACCAACAGCAATAGCGACAGGCGCAGCAGCTGAGGCAAGAGACCCAGTAGCAACAGCGGCGACAACACCAGTGGCAGCTGAACCTCCTACTGTACTAGCGGCTGTTACACCAGCTACAGTTCCTGCTGTTGTAGACACAGCTGTCTTCGCAACTGCAGAAGTTAAAGCTACCTCCGCTGTCTTGGTTGCGGTCATTCTAGTTGCTTGCTGTGCCACTACTGAAGCTGTAGTTTCTACAGCTTTTCTTTTCATGTATTCATGTCCTGCTGCCCCAGCTACTGAAACAACATTATTTACTTGCGAGCTAGATTTAAAACCATTAAAACACCAGTTAACAAAATGCTCGCAATTATTAAAAACTAAGTTGTAACTATCTTCTCCGAGCTTTTCGTAAGCTCTCTGAACCCTTTCTTCTGCAGTATAAACTGGAACCAAATGAGTTTTAATACTCACATTATGTCCTTGTGAGAATTCGCTAAGCGTCGTGATTTCAATACTACCTTTATCCAAAAACTCTGAAAAACCCGAATAGTGAATAACCATACCGTCTCCGATATATAAGCCATGATGGGTGTAGCCCAACCGGGGTGAAACTAAATGATCGCCTTCATTCATAACTATATCCTTAAGTTTTGTAGCACTCTTTAAACGCTAGCTCAGATATTAAAAAGCATGTAACGCCCTGCTAAGGGGTGAGCAACGCAATACAAAAGCCGCCGCATACCACCTTAAGCACTAAAATCAACGCATAGCAAAAATGCCACGCGTTGCGAATCCCTCTTAAGCAGTTTGTTATGTGTCAAATTTTAAACTCGAACTTAGCTTTTTTAGGGCCAGTTTCCCCTTTTTCGGAAGGCGCATACTTCCGTTTTGATAATATTCGCACAGCTTCAGCATCGAATACTCCTTTAGGTACAGAATCAGTAACTATTATGTCAATCACATCACCCTGACTATTAATATTAAACGTGAGTACAACAGTACCGACTAATTTGTTTTTCCTTGAACCTTTATGATTCCTAGGCGATACACTGTCCCGAGCTTTGTGTTCTCGATAATTTGGGGAACTAGCACTTTCAATTAAACCAGCACAGCCAGACAATAATGCCGCTATAAATAATATTAAAATCTTCATACTTAATCTTTGACAACATAACGCCGCATTAAGGTGTGAACAACGCTACCACGAAACTAAAACATACCACCGTAAACACGAAACCCAACTATGAAATGAAAAATGCCATGCGTTGGGAATCACTCTTAAATGCTTTGTTAGGCATTTACAGCCACTTTAAGTCTTGTCTCCACTTCCCTTGAGAGAGTTTGTCATTATCACTGATGCGTTTAGCAATAGCTCTAGGGTCCCTACCCAAGTGAGAAGCCATCTGTGATGGTTTCATTTCAAAATCGACCAACATTAATCGCAATTTTTCTTGCTCCTTTAGCGTCCAAGGTTTTCCATAGTTTTCATGTCGAAAAATTTTCTTTTGCCTTGAGGCTAACCTAACTTCTTTCTCCTTTACTCTTTGGCTAATCTCTTTATCTAGCTGCACAGCAAATATTCGGTGAGCTTCTATTGGTACACCCGCTATATGCAAGTTGTTAAAAATTACCTGAGATGCCGAGTCAAGTTTCGGAGATTCAATACATTGAGATATTTTTGTTAAACTAGGCTGTTCAATTTTTCCTAATATACTAATTTGCTTAAGATTGAAAAAGCCTCTTAGGTCAAAAGCTTTTATGAGCTTAGTCTGAATAACACTCTCAATTTTAGTCGCTTTTTCGTAGGTATAGTTGGCGAGCGGAAGCGCCCAAACTACTAACTGAGGAAGATATTTGTTTAATAAAATATCTTCCCATTGAAAACCAAATTGTTGCTTTTCTGATAGAAGATTTATAGGAGTACTTAAGTCGATTGTTGTTGAAGCCCAAATTTTGTACTGATTCGCTAATTCCTGATAATGCTTTATATGATTATGGATCTTGTAGGCTGACATAAATTTATACACGTCATCATTATGACCAGCATTATAAATAGCTCGATTACCTCTTAAGTAACTTTCATAGTGTTCACTGATTCTTCTACCGACATTATTACTAACGCCAACATAAACCACACGTTCAAAAACTCCCTGATGAACAATGAGATAAACGCCACTACATCCCGACTTTCGGGCTTCCGCCAAAGAACCTAGAAATCGCCAATTCATGCTGAACTCCATTGATGCCTAACGCCCAATTAAGGTGTGAAGCACGCAATACCTATGCTGCTGCATGGTACTTCAACACAGAAACCACCGCATACCAAAAATGCCACGCGTGCCGAATCACTCTTGAACAATTTGTTATACGAATTTCTTCAGTGCCAACACTTGCTGTTCAAATAACTCACAATCTGACTTTGAGTATGACTTAGCGACATTAACCCATTGAACGCCCGTTTCATCTATGTGACGAAACTCGACTTGAAGTGCATATTTAGAACAACGAAAAAGAGCAAAAACCAAACCTACAACCGTCAGACTAAGAACTAAAACTAGTAGCCATTGTGGCACCTCTTCCAACCTTGGAATAACTAACCAAACTGCCCCTGAAAAAACACATACCCAGAATAAAACTTGACCTAAATTATCAAGAAAACTTAACTTTTTAACCCTAACATTGTTTATCTTAGACAAAGGATATGAGTCTTTCTTAAACCTGAACTCTTTTGAATCCAAGTTAAAATCATTACTTTTGTACATAATTTCCCTCTATTCGTATAACGCCCTGTTAAGGTGTGAGCAACGCAATGCCGAAGCTTCCGCACCCCACCTTAATCACTAAAACCAACGCATAGTGAAAATGCCACGCGTTGCGAATCACTCTTAAACAGTTTGTTATGTGAAAAATCACAGTAAGCACTTGATTTTTTGAGCAAAGCCCTCATCTAGAGTTAGCTTCAAGTGAAGTCACGATCCATTTTAACCTTTTGGTTCGTGTTTCTTAATTAACAAAAAACCCAAGAAGTAATAATGACAAGTTTACTAAAAAGCATTCTAACCAACACCGTTTTCAAAACTAAACTACCTTCGCATTCTCGACTATGTATTAGCCAAATGGTATTTATCGCAGTCTTTGTAACACTGGCAGATTTATGCTCTTACTATATTATTAGTAACGATATGACTCTAAGCTCTTCCGTCCCTGATTGGACTGACTATCTGCTAAAACCGTTTGAAACAACGAAAGTTTATGCTCTGATGGCTCTTGCAGTCCTGATGTTCGTACTAAACGTTTTGTACGATAGGTTTCAGCATCAACAAACTCGAATTGCTACCATGTGTATCAACAAGATTCTAGGCTCATTTTCTCTATTTACAGGACTACTGGTCTTTAGCCGAATTATTTCGACCAATGTGCCTTTTTTAGAGGCAACCCCAGACCTCAACATCTATACGGTGATGTTTATTTTCATCAGCCACGTGCTACTGAAAATGGCTAACGAGATTTTCAAATAAATAGCTTGCAGCCTAGCCACATCCGATTGGCTAGGCTTTCCACATAACGCCCAATTAAGGTGTGAAGCACGCGACCACGACACTCAATTTGACCACCGTAAACACCGAACTCAACCCAAACCAAAACTGCCAAGCGTGCTGAATCACTCTTAAATTGTTTGTTAGAGGGCGGGGTTGAGTTGGTCGATCATTACTGAACGATACAACACCAATTTAGTTTTGTGCGTCTTCAATCAACTATCGGAGTTAAGCACTCGCTAGAAGATGACTCTTCCAACTCTATAATGATTTGATTAACTTCGCTTTCATTGACAATACGTTTACCAAACCCACAGGGAACATGTGCTGTAACGTCTGCAGGCCATTGGTTTTCTAGAACAACAGTAAAATTACCCTCTGCGTCAGAAGTTGCCCAACCTGCTGCGGGATAGGAAATGGGAAACAAAGTGAAAAATGTCCTCCCCTCCCAAATTGTTATATTAGCATCTTCGGCAGGTTTTCCTGTGTCTCTCCAGATAACTTTGCCACTTATTCTTTGTGCATCAGGATGATCTAAGTAAACAACACACCCACTTAAAAATATAGCTTTAGCAAGTATCAACAGTTGTATTATTTTCATAAGCCCTCTAACGCCCTGTTAAGGTGTGAGCAACGCAATACCTAAGCTTCCGCATACCACCTTAACCACTAAAACCAACGCATAGTGAAAATGCCACGCGTTGCGAATCACTCTTAAACAGTTTGTTAGCATGTTGTTTCCGCTACAAACTCATTCACTTGAGAGCGTGTTGTGAAACGTACTTTAGAACCGTGAAAATCTCTGAACAATTGCTGATGGAACTGTCGTGAACTTTTGGATTCGCGAACCGAGTATTCAGAAGCCCATTTTAATAATTCACGAAAATTCTTCTCCGCCTGTTCCTCATTAAGTTGCTTCGAGCTCTCCGAACCACGAGCATAAAGAGAACTTTTACATTCAGACCATTCCAAATCCAAAAACAACAGCATGTCAGCAGAAAAAATAAGCTGTTCGGCTAAAGCACCAAATACTCCCTCAACTACCCAGTTGCATTGAGACTTTATACTAGCAATTTCATTTTCGATTGCTCCGGTGGAGCGTTTTTGATTATAGCCACCTGGCTCCCATACAATCGAGTCCAAGTTAACTTCTTGCAACTGAAGTTTTCGGGATAACTGGGTCGACAACCAACTCTTGCCTGAGCCAGAATTACCGATGATGAGAATTTTCTTCATATTACTCCCGCATGCTAACGCCCTGTTAAGGTGTGAGCAACGCAATACTGAAGCTCCCGCATACCACCTTAACCACTAAACCTAACGCATAGTAAAAATGCCACGCGTTGCGAATCACTCTTAAACAGTTTGTTATGTGCGCGGCTAAGTGATTCTCATATCTTTTCTGAACGATGCATCACCGTATAGTGAATGCCCAGTTTTGTACATTAATCTGGGATTATCACATTACCGTAAAGATCTTGATTTGTAAGTTGATTCACTTTTTCTAACAAGCTTGCCACCTTAAAATAGGCTGAAGTGTTATCTGCCTTTTTATATGCTAAATCCATGCATCTCGACCTAAGATCTGAAGAGACAACTTTCAGCGCCTCAACTACTTCGGCGTTACTCGGACTCTTTTCTAGGTATTTTTTCCCAACGAAGTAGGCTTTCTCATACTGTCTTTTCTTCGCTAAGTTCATTATCTCTTCTGCTGACATGAATACATTATTCCTATAAGCACATAACGCCCTGTTAAGGTGTGAGCAACGCAATCCCGATGCCGCTGCATACCACCTTAAACACTAAAACCAACGCATAGTAAAAATGCCACGCGTTGCGAATCACTCTTAAACAGTTTGTTATGCCGATCCTACCAACTACCACATAACTGACTCTCGCAAGGAGTACCATCATTGTCGCCACCTATTTTGACATTTGGACAATTTGATAAATAAAACTTTGCTTCATCACAAGACGCCATTTCGCTACAGTAAGTCTTGCCTTGACAACTGAACCCCATATTTTCATATGCAGGGTTTAACTTAGGCTCTATATAAAACAGATAGAAGGCTGCGCCTATTAGACCGACGATAACTGCTGATAATACAACTGAAAAAGAATTGCTTTTCTGTGGTTTGACACCGACTAACTGAGCACTTTCCGCACTTAACTTAGGCTGAGTACTTGCCAGTTGAAACTCTACTTGGTCCCCTATTCGGGGGCGTCGGTATCCTTTTTTGAACTTGGATACATGAACAAAAATGTCACCATCCAGTTCATTGGAATTTATGAACCCAAAACCGCGCTCATCAACCCAGCGAACAATTTCCCCTTTCATGTCCTCTCCCGTTTTTCATATAGCGGCATAACGCCCTGCTAAGGGGTGAACAACGCAATACCAAAGCCGCTGCATACCACCTTAATCACTGAAATCAACGCATAGTAAAAATGCCACGCGTTGTGAATCCCTCTTGAGCAGTTTGTTAGTTTGCAGGCCCAAAGGATTGATTTTACTTTATTTTAAACTTTGCGAACAACAAGCTTTATGTGCTTTGATGCATTTAAGTCAGGCGTAGTCTCAAAGCGGCTAGTCAATGAAACCACATGAACTTACCACACCAGAGAAAACGTCATTTCAGCGAGAAAATCGGCTTTTGTACCAACAAACTCAACGAACAGAGTTTCAACAAAAAAGTTCGACTCAGTGAACCAAAAAGTCGCCGAACCAAAGAACAAATCAACCGTTGAAACGATGCCAATTTTGGATTTCCACCACGCTAGTTAACACTGAAATTGAACGCCGATACGACAATTTAGACTTTGAGCTTTTACCACTAGAGCTTGCGATATAGTTGCGTTTTTCCTCTTGCAAACTAACGCCCTGTTAAGGGGTGAGCGACGCAATACCGATGCCCCCGCATACCACCTTAACCACTAAAACCAACGCATAGTAAAAATGCCACGCGTTGCGAATCCCTCTTGAACAGTTTGTTAGTTTGCATTTCACACAAATCGCACGATTTAATTAAATTGAACATTTCATGCGATACATTATAATCTAACTGTACACTCAATTGGGAACTGACCATGCATACATTAACAGCCAATGATGCCAAACGAAATTTCGGCGAACTACTTCTGAGCGCACAACGCGAGCCAGTAAAAATCAGCAAAAACAGTAAAGATACTGTCGTTGTCATGTCCATTCGTGACTTTGAAGAGCTAGAAGCTATGAAAGTTGAGTACCTCAAACACTGCTTTAAGTCAGCTAAAGAAGACTTGAACAATGGAAACACTGTTGATGGCGAAAGCTTTCTGAACTCGCTGTAACTAACTTATGCAAAAGAACAAATACAAGCTAAGTAACTTAGCGCAATCTCACTTGCGCAAAGTAAAAAACTACACTGTTGAAAACTTTTCTGAATTACAGTGGCGTAACTACAAAGATACTCTGCTATCAGGGTTTCAGATGCTAGCTGATAATCCAGGCTTAGGAAGAAGTTGTGACGAGATATACCCAAATGGCTTTTATTTCCCGATTGGAAAACACACAGCTTATTTCACCAAAGAACATGACTTTATCTTAGTCGTTGCTGTCTTGGGTCAATCACAGCTACCCCAGAATCATCTGAAATAACACGACTTTCACCCTAGAAATAATAACTGGGGTGAGAGTTTATCCATGCAAACTAACGCCGCGTTAAGTGGTGAACAACGCCAACCACCAAACCTAAACCATTCTACCGTAAACACTAAATTCAACTTAAGCTAAGGTCGCCAAGCGTTGTGAATCCGCCTTAAACGCTTTGTTATGCCTAGGTGCTTATTTTTCCTGTTAATTGCCACTCGATGTATTTTTCCAAATCAGGTGCAACCCAAAACCGGCTATCATCCTCATGATTCCATACAAAAACATCATCTCGTCTGATTTGTTCTGCCTGAATAGGAAATGCAAACTGATCACCATTGCCTGCATCGGCAAAAAATAGCAAGGAATCAAACGGCATATATAGTTGATTGTAGTTTGGGCTTTGGCGGAACTGAAGATTTGTATGAACAATTTTATCCAATGGCCATACCAATCCTAAATCGTACTCTCCATAGATTCCATTTGCTTCTTGAAGTCATTCCTGCAATTGGCGCGGGAACGAAACATTGAGTAATTTTTCAGCATTATCGATATCTAACTTCCTCGCAGGACTTTCAAACCTACTATTGTTTTCTAGTGTACTAACTAGATGCTTCCACATAATTACTCCTTGATAAGGCATAACGCCTTGCTAAGGTGTGAGTAACGCAATACAAAAGCTACCGCACGGCGCCTTAATCACCCTAAGCCACCGCAAAGTAAAAATGCCACGCGTTACGAATCACTCTTAAGCAATTTGTTAGGCTCTGTGGTCAATACTGCCTCTTGTTGTGGGCTAGTATGCTCAGAGTCAGCTGAAACATAGATTTGATACGCTCCAATAGCAAAACCACCAATACCGACTAGAAGACCAATAATAGAAATTACGGAGTTTCGTTTTTTCTCTCCTCTAGCTTGATCTGTATATTCTTGAAGTTGGGAAACAAGTAACTCTATCATATGTTGATGTTCTGGAGCTTCTTGCCTTATTCGTTCTAATGGTAGCTTTAATTCTGGTGGTATTCCCTCAAATGGTTCATCTGACTTAAGCTTGTTTGCCCACTCCTCAAGTAAGGCTAAGGATTTACTATCTTCTGTAACTCCGTTTACAACCTCTTGCTTTATTAGGTTATTTAAACTTCGCTTTAAGGAGTTGGGAGACAGCAAAGAGTAACATGATTCGATTACTTTGATATGTTCCCAGGTTGGCACACCATTTTTAAGTGCATTAGCAATGTCTTCTTTTAGCTTACGATCATTCTTAGACTTAATTACATCCACCAAAACAGTCAAAATCTGCCAAAGTGCAAAGAGCAGAGCAATCACTAAACTAACTGAGGCACCAATTAGCGTAATTATACTTTCGTTCATTATTTTCCTCTAAAGAGCCTAACGCTGCATTAAGGTGTGAGCGGCGCTTGGCTATACTTGAGCGAAGCGAAACCGCCAAGCGTTGCGAATCACTCTTAAATGCTTTGTTGGGCGATTTTTTCTTCGATGCTAAGGGCTATTCTTAACAACTGTTCGTTGAACTCTTTGCTGTCGATTGAATAATGCGCTCTCCTATGGCACGTAGGACATAGAGCGATAACATTTTCCGGGCAGTCAGCACCACCGTCAGCAAGCCTAGTTAAATGATGGACTTCTAGATAAGGTCCTGCCTTAGTTTCAAAGGGTGACCCGATTCTGCAACCTTCACAAACCCCATTTGCGCGCTTTTTGGCATATAACTTTATAGCCTCACTGCGATAACGGACATGAGCAACTTGTTCTTTAACGTCCACATCATTCGGGGTCACAGCCGTAGCAATATCGCGCAACTGCTTAAGTGATTTGCTTTTAGTCGGTTTGGTTAAGTAAGGAGCCTTGCCATTTTCCACTCCCGGAAGCCTTGGTTGCGGAAGTACGTCCAAGTGAAAAATGAAAGCATCTCGAAGCTGACCATTTTTGTCAGGTCGCTGCTCGATGTGGTGTTCAATGTAACTACATACTCCGGCAAAACGCACAAAGCCTTTGGTCGTCGACTCAAACAACAAGATTTCTTTTTTGTTTTGCTGGTGCTCGAAGATTGCCAAATTACCTTTGGCCATCTGCATATCACCTACTTGACCTTCGCCTGTATACCTAAACGTACCATCAGGACCAAAACCATCGGAATAGCCGAACTCTTCACCAGCATCACTGGTAAATATAAATACATAAGAATGATTAGCTGGCGTAGCGATACCACCATACTGTTGCCCTTTGTATACGCCGTGAATATCAGAGCGACGGTTATAGATTTTACCAACTTCGAACAATGAACTCTCCTAATCGCCTAACGCCTTGTTAAGGTGTGAGGCACGCAATACCTAAGCTTCCGCATACCACCTTAACCACTAGAACTAACGCATAGTAAAAATGCCACGCGTGCCGAATCACTCTTGAACAATTTGTTATGTAGCCGACTTTCAGGTTAGTGCTTTCTGTCCAATTTGGATCTTGGGCTCAATACCAGCTTTGCGATACAAAGCTAGAGCTGATTCATTGAAAGAATATACTTCTAACCACAGCTCTTCTCCGCCGTTAGAAATAGCCCTTTCCTCAAATGCCTCTATTAGCGCCACTCCAACACCTTGACTCCTAAAGCATGAATCCACTACAATCTGTTCAACGTTTGCGATCTTTCGCTCTTTGAGCGTCCAAGACTTACGAACCCATAGCTCACCAAAAACAAAACCTACTAACTGCCCTTTGCTTTCGGCTACCAGAAAAATCGAGCTTTCACTTTTGATTATCTTGTGTAGGTCTATTTTTTGTTCAATTTCTTCCGGTGACAAAAAGTCATCAGGTAAATTTGCTTGATGATACTCATTAAGCTGAAACTGTAGTTTCTTGATAACACTGATATCTTCAATGCGAGCTTGCCGAATATTTAACATATATAAATCCTTTTAACTTACCGTCCTCTCGCGGCTACATAACGCCCTGCTAAGGGGTGAGCAACGTAATACTGAAGCCGCCGCATACCACCTTATTCACTAAAATCAACGCATGGTAAAAATGCCACGCGTTGCGAATCCCTCTTGAGCAGTTTGTTAGGCGCTTGGCTTACTGGCAAAGTTCGTCAATCATTTGCTCAAAGTTAGGGTACTTTGATTTGGCCTCACTTATGATTTTAGACACTGAGCTTTCATTTGACGGGGCAACCTCCTGAGCAAAGTCCAAAAACTTACTATTTAGGGGGCGCTTCAAATCAGGAGAAGCAACAGCCTCGTATGGCCCAAGACCATGTGCAAACAACCAAACATAGTCTCCAAAATTTTGTGCAACCACCCCAACTTCACCTTCAGAGCCAAAGAAAACAATAGGTTGTTGCAAAAGATCTTCAACATTGGCGACAAGCCAAAAAGCAGCGTAGCCGCCAGAACCATCTTGACCAAAAATTAAACATTCATGGCCATTGAGTGAAGAATTACCAGTCCATGCTTTAATCCATTCTGATGTTTCCTCTTGCGAACAGAAATCATCATATGGTTCAAAATCAATTCCCTCACCGTCCGCGTAGTCAATTTCTATTGAGTGCAGTTTTTTCAATTGATCTGGAAAAGTTCTATCCATCTTATCTCTCCATACTTTCTGGACAACGCCTAACGCCCAATTAAGGGGTGAACAACGCCACCACCCAACCTAACACATTGCACCGTAAACACTAAATTTGAAGTAGAAGTAAAAGTGCCAAGCGCTGTGAATCCCTCTTAAATTGCTTGTTAGGATTGTTCTATTTTGGACTTCATTTTCTCGATTTTACGTTCTAACTTCCTTGCCGCTACCTCGTAGTTAATTACATTGCTAAACAGCTTGTATGTCCAAAACGAAAAAGCAGTAGCTGAGAAGAATACAATGAACTGTACATATACAACTAGGTTTTCTAAGCCGTCATTCAAAAAGAACTTAAAAGCTGATGGAATGAGTAGCCCTAACGAAATAAGAAACAGAATTAGGAATAGTTTTGAGAATGCATGCCTTACTAGTTCCAGCGGACTTTCTTTAATTTTTTTGATGTAACTTAACTCGTTCTCGAGATCAGATAATACCTCGTAATACTTCTTCTTCCTGGACGAAAAATACCAACCAAGGATAAAACTCACAATTAACGAAACTACAAATAGTATGATATCTCTTTCCATGTTTCCCTCGAAAATCCTAACGCCTTGTTAAGGGGTGAGCAACGCAATACCGAAGCAGCGGCATGCCACCTTAATCACTTAAACCAACGCATAGTAAAAATGCCACGCGTTGCGAATCCCTCTTGAACAATTTGTTATATCCGTTCTCAATTGGCTTTCAGAACCTTTTCTAGAGAGACATTTCGCGCGCAAATTGATACGCCTCATCATGTGAAAAACCATTCGCTAGCGCGTAACCTGTTATCACCGACCTCCAGCAATAATTGTCATGAGGCTCAAATCCGCCACTTTTGCTTTCTACATTTTCAATAAACGACTTCTTTAATGCTAGAAACTTCTCTTTACTTACCAAATCTTGTTCTTTAGTCATCGAATACCAAACCTTTGTCCATTAAATCCATAGCAAACATATAAGCCTTACCTTGCTTATAACCATGTCCCATCGCATACCCAGCAGCCATTGAAAAAGTACTTAACTCTGCGTCTGGGTGCCAAGAAGCTTCCTGCTCTAACACTTCTTTTGTGAACTTATCTTCCATGTCAGCAAAACTTATTAACGTCATTTGCTCTCTCTATCATATATCTACTTTAAAATTGAATGCGTGAGGATATAACGCCGCGTTAAGTGGTGAGCAACGCTACCACCTTACCTAAACCATTGTGCCGTAATCACTAAAGCTGAATCAAACCGAAAATGCCAAGCGTTGGGAATCCGTCTTAAACGCTTTGTTAGGCATGTTTTCAGTATATTCTGCTTCTTATATAAGCTGAAAAATCTTCTACGGTAGAACAGTTTGAAAGTATTTCATCTAGCTCATTTACGTGAATTGCACAATACTTCAGCCAATTTGAGGATGGGTACAGATTACGTACCTCTTTGAGATTTTTGAGAGTTCTTTGCGGATTGTAGTCTTTGAAATAATGAACAACTAAGAAAATGTTCTGCTCTTTTTGAGGGTTTACCAGACCATTAAGAAGAACATACTGACCAACGAGTAGCTTAGCCATGTTCGCTGAGTCTATTTCAATTAAAATGGTTGTACCATCTTCTAACTTAATAGATTGGTCTACTGATATGGAAACTTTATCAGCTCCCTTTTGGTTATTGTCGAAGTTCTGTTTACCACTCAATTTCCCAAAACCAAATGCGCTTTCAAATTTTTCAATAAAGAACTTTTCATTCTTACCAGCTGACATATGACCTCCGAATGCCTAACGCCCTGTTAAGGTGTGAGCAACGCAATACCGAAGTCACCGCATACCACCTTAAACACTGAACGCAACGCATAGTAAAAATGCCACGCGTTGCGAATCACTCTTAAACAGTTTGTTATGTGAATTTAAACCCATATGCTTTGATCGAAATATCCTTAATTTTACTTTCACCGATACATCTTTTTAAATTTGAGTACACTTTTAGTGCTTCACTGTAAAATTGCTCATGTTCAGGATCATCAGAAGCACAATCGACAGCCTTTGCAAAACATTTGGTGGCAGAGAACAGCTTGGAAATACAGATAATCATCAACATATGCTTCAAAGCGAGGCTTTCGTTACGAGTATCCGGTAATGGGATAACTGCAAACTCACCTTTATGATTCAAGGCAGACCTTGTCTCATCTGCTACCTGTTGTAACGTAGGGTGCTTCATTTTGCACAATAGCTTGTAGTTGTGATAACACAATTTCCAAGCCGTATTAAATTCATCATCATTTGGGAATTCATCCGGAATGTTCCCGTATAAATCTTTGTATGCTGCCATTTTGCAAAGTTTTCGAGCACCCCAAGGAACATCACCATTCTTGTTAAGTAGAACTTCATCAGCCAAGTCTTGACGCTCAACAAGGCAATTAACAACAAGTGCATTTTCATAAAGCGAAGCAGCGACACATGCTGCTTGGTAAGGATAACCCCAATTAATCAATAACCACGCACCTCTAAAATCACTCATGGTACGCTTCAAAAATGCAGCAGAAAGTTTGATAGATTTTGAACCTGAGTTTTTACCTTTGAGAAATGGAGCTTTAATAGCCAAGTTCATACAATCTTCAGCTAAAGAATCCCAAGGCTTTAAGTCTTCAAAACTTCGGTCTATTGCACCGACTTCGAGGCGAGCCAAATAGTTCCAATAGTGATCTTGCCAGTTGTCTTCAGAAATCATATTTCAATCACTTACATAGGATCCCAATAATTCACATAACGCCGCATTAAGGTGTGAGCAACGCTACCACTAAACCTAACCATACCACCATAAACACAAAACCCAACGATGGAATGAAAAATGCCAAGCGTTGGGAATCACTCTTAAATGCTTTGTTATGCAAATCCTTTCAACACGCGCATTTCTTTCTCTGCTTTTTCCGCAAACTCAGCTGGGTCAAGCCCAATACTAACGATAAACTGATCCAGAGGGACTAATAAGTCTTTGTTAAGTTGAATTGCTTCCCTTGTAAAAGCATCAATTCTTTGAAAAACGTTTATGCGCCCTTGAGTGTTATATAGGTCATCAGAGTTTTCAATTACTGATTTGTGTACGAGCCAACGTCGTTCTGAGTTAAATTTTTCCAACCTAGCTTCAAGTTCAGTTGGTAAAATACTCTTTTTAATGACTTCATTGATGATAGGTCCAAGAGTTTTTTTTCTGAACCGACTGCAACTTTTTTTCAGCTTCTTCTGGGTGCAAACTTTTCGGTTTGAGACCTCTGCCCATTATCAATAACATTTGCCCTAAAGTTTGCTCTACATATTGCATATGCCAGATAGCTTCACCTACGCTTTGATAGAAATAAGCCACTTCATCACGATTCATCTGTCGTTGCATATTTTCTCCATTTGCATAACGCCCAATTAAGGCGTGAGCGACGCCACCACAGAACTTAAACCATTGCGCCGTAAACACAAAAGCCGATTTGAACTAAAAATGCCATGCGTTGCGAATCGCTCTTGAATTGTTTGTTATGTTTTACCACAAACGACTCACTTCCCTGACAAAGAACTGCTGTGCTCAAGAAATTGTTCAACTCACATCACACGAGTCAACCAACCATTACGACAAGTGCGACAAACGCAAAGCGCGTAATAAGTTAGACCTCTCACCAATACCAAAGCGACATTAAGCAAGATAATTTTTCAGCGTAAATACATAATTTCAATTGAAGTACCCCTGAAATTTAAAACCTAAAGTCGGCTGAAAAATCCAAGAATCCAGGCACTGATATTTAATTGGGGAAACCTTGAAACCAAATTGCCAGAAGATTCAAAGATGTAAGCCAGAAACCATTTATTGCTTATAAGTCAATGTGAAACATAACGCCCAGTTAAGGGGTGAAGCACGCAATACCGATGTTACCGCATAGCACTTCAACACCGAAACCACCGCATACTAAAAATGCCACGCGTGCTGAATCCCTCTTGAACT
>WJXF01000158.1_pt1 | contig 14534 bp, 20 predicted proteins | sample 9263211 | NCBI WGS metagenome assembly WJXF01 (sample SAMN12697362, study PRJNA563984) | aquatic metagenome | isolation source: water sample from a prawn hatchery tank treated with erythromycin, plated on... | place: Australia | collected 2018-10-17
GGTAACCCAAAGAATGCATGGCTAGTAGATTTTGGTGACTATAGTAGCGATGACATTTCAATTGCTATAGCTATTGCGGATTAACTTATAACAATCTGTTTAAGAGTGATTCGCAACGCGTGGCATTTTTACTATGCGTTGTTTCTAGTGTTTAAGGTGGTATGCGGAGGCATCGGTATTGCGTTGCTCACACCTTAACAGGGCGTTATGTGCTTTGGGAGAAAATGGAAATGGATATTCCCGATAGATTCAAAAATGTAAGATATGTTTCATCCCGCATACCGGGTTGCAAAGATGATTCAGACTTAACGCTTGGAGCTAACTGCCAGATCTTTGCTTATAACCTGCTCAGAGACTTCGGTCTAAATCCACCTAACTACCGTTCTAGTGAACTGTGGGATGACTCGGAGTTTAGTGAGGTGGTTACTGAGTTTAAGCCGTTAGATATCATGATGTATAACGACTCTACAGACTCATATGGAGCACATGTTGGCGTATATGCTGGTAATGGAATTGTCTATCATCTTTCTTTATCCAACGGTGTGCCTAAGTTTGAGCGTCACTTGGACTTGCTTCAACAAAGTAAATATCGGTTTTTTATTGGTGCCAAGCGTGTAAAGCGGTCTGGTGCATAACGTAAGCACGCACATAACAAACTGTTCAAGAGGGATTCGCAACGCGTGGCATTTTCACAATGCGTTGGTTTTAGTGTTTAAGGAGGTGTGCAGCAGCTTCGGTATTGCGTTGCTCACCCCTTAACAGGGCGTTATGTTTTTAATTGAAATTATAAGGATCTTTATCATGCAAATTTTATTCTTTGCTGTTGGCGTTTTACTTTACTTTTTGGGCTTTGTTGTTTTTTCTGGGGCTAAAAGCTCGATTCATGAAACTGTTGGTTTACTGATATTCTTGAATGGTACTTTGTTTGTTATTGCTGCTGGCATCATTGATGCGATCAACAAGAAAAATAAAGCAGAACAAAGCGTTTAAGATGTATTCGCAATAGCAGCGTGATAGAGTTTCAAAAGCGCAGAGAGCTGTTTTAATTGGCGTTGTGTTTTCGTTACTAACAGATCTGTTTTTAGTACCAAAGAGGAGTGCCTGCACAGTTCAAAACACCGTGATGAATATGACAAAGTAATAGAGCGGGTGAAGTCGTTATAACAAACATAACAAAGCGTTCAAGAGGGATTCTCAACGCTTGGCAGTTTTGGTTCAAAGTTTGGCTTTTGTGTATATGGCATAATGGTTTAAGTTGGGTGGTATAGCGTTGTTCACCCCTTAACGCGGCGTTAGTTTGCAAGAGGAAAACGCAGCTATATCGCAAGATCTAGTGGTAAAAGCTTAAAGTCGAAATTGTCTTATCGGCATTCAATTTTAGTGTTAACTTGCGTGGTGTAAACTCAAAATTGGTATCGTTTCAACGGTTGATTTGTTCTTTGGTACGGTGGCTTTGGGGTTAACTGAGTCGAACTTTTTTGCTGAAACTCTGCTCGTTGAGTTTGTTGGTGCAAAAGCCGATCTACTCGCTGAAATGGCGTTTTCTATGGTGTGGTAAGTTCATGTGGTTTCAGTGGCTTTGTTGAAAGTCCGTATTGTGAGATTGGTTTTCCAAAAGCGCTTTTTGGTGTTGTTAGTTCGTTTTCTGCGGCGTTGTTTGTTCCACGTGGTTTCATTGAGTCGCCGCTTTGAGACTGCGCCTGATTTCAGTGCATCAAAACACATAAGGTTTATTGTTTGCAAAGCTTAAAATAACGTAAAATCAACGCTTTGGGTTTGCAAACTAACAAACTGCTCAAGAGGGATTCGCAACGCGTGGCATTTTTACTATGCGTTGAATTTAGTGATTAAGGTGGTATGCGGCGGCTTTTGTATTGCGTTGCTCACCCCTTAGCAGGGCGTTATGCGTAATCGATGGAGTACAGAATATTAGATGGAAGTTGTAGAAGCGGATAAATCGGATTTAGTTTCATTCTTTGCGTATCTTGAACATCAGCTGTCTGAAAATGGTAATGGCGAAGTTCCTCTTTTTCAGCCAATGTCCAGAGAGCAAAGTGAAGTTCCAGAAGCAACAAAAGAAAAGTTTATCCAAGGTTTTTCCCATGAGTTTGGCGATGTAGGTTGGAGAAAGCTCTGGGTTGTAAAAGACACCTATGGAAGTATCAAAGGTCATATTGATCTTCGCCACTACAATGATGAAAGCCGTTCTCATCGAGTTCTACTCGGTATGGGTGTACATGTTTCTTGTAGGAAGCAAGGTATTGGTCAAAGGCTCATTGATGCTGTGATAAGTTTCTGCCAAAAAAAAGCTGAAATTGACTGGCTGGATCTTTGTGTATTATCAGAGAATTTTCCAGCAAAGAACCTCTACCTAAAATCAGGGTTCAATGTTGTTGGAGAGTTCAACGATCAATATAGAATCGATGGTTTGTCAGTCTCGGAAACAGCAATGACAAAGTGCGTCAAAAATTACGCATAACAAACTGTTCAAGAGTGATTCGCAACGCATGGCATTTTCACTATGCGTTGGTTTTAGTGTTTAAGGTGGTATGCGGCGGCTTTGGTATTGCGTTGCTCACACCTTAACAGGGCGTTAGTCGCCAGAAAAAGCTAGTAATCAAAATCATGTTTCTGAGCTCAAAATTTGGCAGCTGTTTGTTTTGTATATAGATTCATCGTCGATGGTCAAAACTCAGTTTCAGCTGTTTAAAGTCCAAGGTTTTGCAAGTGTCCAAGCGGTTGTTTTGTTCTTTGGTGCTGACAGAGCAGGGCAATCGAGAGTCTTTTTTTGGTTGCAACTCCGCTCGGTGAGTTTGTTGGGCACAAAAGCAGATTTACTCGCTGAAATGACGTTTTCTCTGGTGTTGCAAGTTCCACGTGGTTCCAGTGGCTTTGTTGAAAGTCCGCACTGTGAGATTCGCTTTCCAAAAGCGCCTTTTGGTGTTGTCAGTTCGTTTTCTGCAGCGTTGTTTGTTCCAAGTGGTTTCATTGAATAACCGCTTTGAGACTACGCCTGACTAAAGTGCATCAAAACACATAAAGTTTGTTGTTTGCAAAGTTTAGTTCGGCTTAAAATTGTCGCTCGGTGCCTCGCGACTAACAAACTGCTCAAGAGGGATTCGCAACGCGTGGCATTTTTACTATGCGTTGAATTTAGTGATTAATGTGGTTTGCGGTGGCTTTTATATTGCGTTGCTCACCCCTTAGCAGGGCGTTATAACTCAGGAGGAAGAGTGGAAAATTTCCCAATAGAAAAGCTCAAATTTACAAGTGCAAAGATTTCTGGCGTCGATGGCGACGTTTCACTTGAGATAGGAATAGAGCCGTTTGAACTTAGTCTAGACGACTATTCTGAGAAAATAGAAACTGTAATTAGCCTAAACGGTATTAATTTGCCTACAGAGCTTAATGAACTTACTGGTAGAACATTTACTTTCCCTGTAAACCCAGATGACGGGTATATTGATGGGTCAGTTTACTTCTTTGCTGCTCATAGTCCTGTTGATATAACTGAAATTAAATTTGGTGAATCGACAAATGGAAAGTTACCTATGACACTTGAATCATCATGGGTACTGGAATTTGAGCTAACAGGGTTTAAAAACTTACATACAACAATCCACACGTATCTGAAGTTATAACAAACTGTTTAAGAGTGATTCGCAACGCGTAGCATTTTTACTATGCGTTGGTTTTGGTGTTTAAGGTAGTATGCAGAGACTTCGGTATAGCGTTGCTCACACCTTAACAGGGCGTTATGTAACACCAGCACTCGGATATTAAGGAAGATTTGATGGTTAGACATATTATTGTTCTTCTTACGTTAATCACAACTAGCTTTGCAAGTAACTCAAGTCAGTTAACATCCGAGATTTTTAGTGAGGTACTCAACACGACTGCCTATGAACTGCATGACAACTTAGAGAGGCTTGAAAAAGAAGATAGCTGTGAAGCTAATTACATTAAGGGTATGTTCTACTTTCGTGGAATTGTGTTTGAACCTGATTTGGATTTAGCCATTAAACACCTAACAAATGCTGGTGAATGTGGAAACATTTACGCAGTAAGACAGCTTGTATCCCACTATTTTTCAACGTTACCTAACTCAAGAAATGCTTTGCTTAAATGGTATAAAACAGGTGAGGCATTAAATGATCCGATCACCATCGGAAATTATGCTTATTTCCTATACGGTGAGGGTAACTATGACCGAGCACAGGTAATAAGCCTCTTGAAACGACGGCTCAGTTACACAAAAGCTTCGCTTGTTTTACCTCATTACACGCTCAGTCGAGTGTATGAAAAGACAGATAAGTGCAAGGGGCTTTATCATTTACAGCTAGCGCTAGAGAATGGTGGTGTAGAGTATGTAAACGAGTATATAGTTCGTTCCAAAGGCGTTGAGTGCACGGCGCATACTGTTGAGTAGTGCTACATAACAAACTGCTCAAGAGGGATTCGCAACGCGTGGCATTTTTACTATGCGTTGAATTTAGTGATTGAGGTGGTATGCGGCGGCTTCGGTATTGCGTTGCTCACCCCTTAGCAGGGCGTTAGGCGCAGTAAGAAATTCTTGGTTCAAATCTCTAATTTGTCTTTAGCTATTTGTTCCAGTTTTTCGGCAATTTGGCCTTATCTACCCAAGTTCATGAATCACTCAACCCGTAAAACATGTCAAAGTTTGCGGGTTGCCTCATTCAGCTTTGTAGTCGGTTTGTTGTTAGTTTCTTGGGTTCAGAACGCTTCAAGTTTGTCTGTCGTCGAAATGGGTCTATTGGCTGAAATATTGCACTGAAAGTTAGTCTTTCCAAAATCCATTTTTATGCGCTGATTTGCCAATTCCTTTGGTGTTTTGGTTGCAGTGGGTTTCAGAGACTTAGCCGCTTTAGCGTTTGGGTTTTAATCAAATTCAGTGGGTTACGTGTGTTTATTTTTCCAAAAAGGTGGTTTTAAAAATCCAATTTTAACTATTTGCGTGAAGCGCCTAACAAAGCATTTAAGAGTGACTCACAACGCTTGGCGATTTCAGTTTAAACTTGGTTTTAGTGTTTAAGGTGCAGTGGTTTAGGTGATTAGCGTTGTTCGCACCTTAATGCGGCGTTATGTGAATGGAGCTCATCTTGAAAATATCAGTCGTCAAAAGTGGTGAAATTGAGGCGTATGAAGCGTCACTTAATGCACATCTAAACTCAGTTTTTGGTCAAGATTCTACAGTCAATTTTAACCAAGAATTCGTTTGTGCAGTTCTCATTGAAGACGATAGTCAGATTGTTGCTACCGGCTTTGCTTATAGCCGGTTAATGTCACAGGGCTCCATCAACTTCAAAGCGGGCATAGTTAGCGGTATAGCAGTTGCAGCAAATAAGCGTGGTCTGGGGTTAGCCAAGGTTATCGTAAAAGAACTGGATAAATACTTGGTGTCTTTTGGTGTAACTCATTCTTTTCTCTTCGCTTATGAGCCAGATGTATATCGAAGTTCAGGGTATTCAGAGTTAGTTTGTCCTATTCATTACTACGATATACAGCAGAAAAATTGGAACGAGTTTGTCTACTGTGGAGGTATGGTTAAGACTTACAATGTTGGTCACGCTCTAAGCAATCAAATCATAGAGTTTAATGGTTGTGTGTATTGAGCGCGCTGGAAAAATTCACATAACAAGGCGTTCAAGAGGGATTCATGCCGCTTGGCATTTTTGGTATGCGGTGAGTTTTGGTGGTGAAGGTGGTCTGCGGAAATTTGGTTTATGCGGCATTCACCCCTTAACGCGGCGTTAGGCGACATGAGATAAACGATAGAGTAGTGATAGTATCTTGGCGTGAATCTAGCTTCAGTTAATTGAAAAGGAGTGGATTAATGAATGGTAAAGCATTTGATAATTGGCAAAAATCGCGAAAGAAAGGATGTTTAAATTGGCTTTTCAGAACCACTTTCGTCACAGCCATTTTGTACATGATTTTTAATGTTATTTTCCTTTATCCATCTTCTGATGCGGTAAGCATTACGATTTTCTTATCGGATAATGCTCTTAATTACTCAATTTACACGATCGGGATGTTTTTCGCATTTTGGGCTATTTGGCTATACAACGAATCTTCGTATGAGAAAGAAGTTAAACGTAGAAATGTCGCCTAACAAACTGTTCAAGAGGGATTCGCAACGCGTGGCATTTTCACTATGCGTTGGTTTTAGTGTTTAAGGTGGTATGCGGCAGCTTTGGTATTGCGTTGCTCACCCCTTAACAGGGCGTTATGTAACATGGAGGCTCGATGAAAATCGGAGTCATATTAGGTACTTCAAAATCTGACGGTAATACGCGAAAACTAGTCGAATCATTCGTAGAGCAGTCAGATGCAAAACTGTTTGATCTATCTGATTTCGATATCAGTTTTTACGACTATGAGCATGAAAATAGCAAAGATGATTTTCTTCTAATTATTCATCAGCTACTCCGTTTTGTTCATATGGTGTTTGCTTCGCCAGTTTATTGGTACTCAATGTCAGCACAGCTAAAAGTTTTCTTTGACCGATTATCCGCCCTTCTAACAATCGAAAAAGAGCTGGGACGCAAGCTGAAAGGTAAATCTATTTCAGTGTTATCTACTGGCTACAACTTAGACTTGCCTGCATGTTTTGTACAACCATTTGAACTGACAGCGAGTTATATGCAGTTAGAGTTTAAAGGATGTGAATACCTTGCTGTACAATCAGAATCGGATTTGGGTAAAGTTACCAGTAGTGCAGCGCAAGCTATTGAAAATGTTACATAACAAACAGTTCAAGAGGGATTCAGCACGCGTGGCATTTTTGGTATGCGGTGGTTTTGGTGTTGAAGTGCCATGCGGCAACTTGGTCATTGCGTGCTTCACCCCTTAACTGGGCGTTAGTGTTGAAAGGAAAATTTGTGCAGCAAGATGATTTATTTATTTCTCGCTATGTAGCGGGGCGACTCTCTACCGAAGACTTATTAGCTTTTGCTGAGAGCAAATTGAAGTCTGGAGTATATACGGATGAAGTTTTAGCGGTATATGATGCTGAACCTATATGGGAAGTAGTGTCAGAGATGTTTGAAGTGATGATTAAATCTCTAGGGCATGAGAAACCGTCATTCGAAGCTGCTATAGATTTTTTAGTTAGATACCATATATCTCAAATAGTTTACAGAAGCGCCAACCCTAGTCAGCAATTTGAGTTACTTTTACGCGATATTTCAGGATTTGATTTACATGAAAATATTGAGTTCTTTGTAGGCGATAATATAGGTATACATAAGATTTATGGGGCATTTCATGATTTCTACGAGTCTGATTCAGAGCGGGATTTTTTTATATTTAACGAATGTAAAGTATGGTTGGAGTTACAACACTAACAAAGTGTTTAAGACGGATTCCCAACGCTTGGCATCTTCGGTTTGATTCAGCTTTAGTGTTTACGGCACAATGGTTTAAGTAAGGTGGTTGCGTTGCTCACCACTTAACGCGGCGTTAGTTGCCAACGAGAAAAACGCAGCTAAAACAAAATATTTAGGGCTAAGGTTCGCGTGTTTTTGGCTCGGTTTTCGTATTTCCATTTCTAGTTATGTGGGTTTGTAAAATCGTGCGTTGGTTTCTTTTGTGGTTGTATTCTCTATTTCAGAAACCGATTTATATGTTGAAAGTTAGCTCTGTAACATTGTTTGTCCAAATGCGCTTTTTGGTGTTGTTAGCTCGTTTTCTACGGCGTTTCATGTTCCAAGTGGTTTCAGTGACAGTCGCTTGGAAACTGCGCCTGATTTGAGTTTTCCAAAACACGTAAAGCTAGTGTTGGCAAAGCGGTAATTAACATCAAATCAAAGTTTTAGGTTTGGCAACTAACAAAGCATTCAAGAGGGATTCACAACGCTTGGCTGTTTTGGTTTGAATCAACTTTAGTGTTTACGGCACAATAGCTTAGGTTGGATGGTGGCGTTGTTCACCCCTTAATGCGGCGTTAACTGGATTGATGACGAGGTAAGTCCGATGAAAAGAATTGCGGTCATTGGTTCCGGCGGTTCGGGTAAATCCACATTTTCGGCACTATTAGGTAAAAAGTTGAATTTGCCTGTTCATCATCTCGATCAGCTATATTGGAAACCAAATTGGGTTAAAACTCCAAAAGATGACTGGCTCAAAATTCAAAAAAGTCTTTGTGAAAGCGAGTGTTGGATTATCGATGGTAATTACCAGAGCACCCTTGATATAAGGTTTGAAGCTTGTGACACAGTAATATTCTTAGATGTAAACCGATATACCTGTATCTATCGAGCACTAAAGAGAACATTATTAAGTAGTAAGCGTCCAGATTTAGCTGAAGGTTGCGATGAAAGGTTTGATATCGAGTTCATCAAATTTTTATGGGACTATCCTAAAAATTCGAAACCCGTAATAATGGACAAACTCAATACACTTACAAGCAATAAGCGTATAATTATCGCAAAATCGGTAGAGCAAGCACTCCACCTTTGCAAATCCAGTTAACAAACAGTTTAAGAGGGATTCAGCACGCGTGGCATTTTTGGTATGCGTTTGATTTCGGTGTTGAAGTGCCATGCAGCAACATCGGTATTGCGTGCTTCACCCCTTAACTGGGCGTTAGGGTACAAACGTAAAAAAGCCCACCATATCAACAGTGGGCTTGGAATTTAAGCTTCCTCTGCTTCACCTTGGCTAGAGTTACTTCTGTCGAAAGCAAACTCAAGTTTCAGAAACCAAGCGTGAAATGCTGCAGAAACACTAAAACTAATCTTCATAGTCAACGCCTCTAAGGGTTGGTGACTATCAGGCTTGAAGGTGTGTTTTGAGTTTCAGGTATATTGAAATTAGTCGTTTTAAGTTAAATTAGAGAGAGTTTTAAAATTAGTGTTTGTCTTCAATCTTATGAGCTTTAGCATCTTAAGCATTGAAATAGTAGTCTAGTTTATGTAGCTCTTTACTCTAATCTTTATTCAGTTATGTTAGTTTCAGTATCTTACTTTTGGTATTTAGTTACCTTAATTTTGCCTGACACCTCGCGGATAACCGCTTGAAATTTATACTATGCATTTAAGCACTCATGTCAAGCGAGAAGTGCCCTAACAAAGCGTTTAAGGCAGATTCGCAACGCTTGGCATTTTTGGTTCGATTCAGCTCTAGTGTTTACGGCACAATGTTTTAGGTGTGGTGGTGGCGTTGCTCACTACTTAACGCGGCGTTAAGCGCCAGTTAGGGTTACAAGGAAAGCATATGGAATCTAGGATACTTATTCAGGGGCAATTTGATGGTTTCTGCTTGCTGTATTCTGTGATGAACTCATATAAATCATTGGTAAAACCACGAATGAAAGCGACTACGTTTGTTGCCAATTATTATAATTTATGGAATAAATTGATAAATATCACGCCATCTTTGCATAATTTTGCATCAGGAAAGGGCAGTGATTTTGGGGTAGCTAGAAATAAGACCGACATAGAAATATCTCAGCGCCTAATTAGTAGTTGCTTTTCTGTAATTACAGAGGAAATGACAATTAAGGTCAAATCTACTCCATTCGATACGAGTTCTATAATTGACAATGATTTTTCTGAATCAGTTTTAATCTTGTGCGTATATCAAGATACATTGCTTGAATATGGGCCTATAGGAGATCATTGGATCACAGTGGTAGGTGTGGATGCTGATCAAAGTAGATTGCTAGTTTCTTGTTCCTATACACCTCATGATTATCAGAGTGTAGAACGGACTGATCCTGTTACTAACCGTGCTTATAACAACACTTTAGAGCTTTCACAGATTACAAGTGGAAATTTATATAAAAATAGTGTCCAGAGAGTATCGGTCGAAAGCGCTTAACAAACTGTTCAAGAGTGATTCGGCACGCGTGGCATTTTTACTATGCGTTGGTTTTAGTGGTTAAGGTGGCATGCGGGAGCCTTGGTATTGCGTGCCTCACACCTTAACAGGGCGTTAGTTTGCAAGAGGAAAAACGCAGTTATATCGCAAGATCTAGTGGTAAGATCTCAAAGTTGAAATTGTCGTATCGGTGTTCAATTTCAGTGTTAATTAGCGTGGTGAAAATCCAAATCAGGCATCGTTTTAACGGTTGATTTGTTCTTTGGTGTGGCGATTTTGGGGTTAACTGAGTTGAACTTTTTTGCTGAAACTCTGCTCGTTGAGTTTGATGGTACAAAAGCCGATTTACTGGCTGCGAGGACGTTTTCTCTGGTGTGGTAAGTTCATGTGGTTTCAGTGACTTTGTTGAAAGTCCGCATTGTGAGATTGGTTTTCTAAAAGTGCTTTTTGGTGTTGTGAGTCCGTTTTCTGCGGCGTTGTTTGTTCCAAGTGGTTTCATTGACTAGCCGCTTTTAGACTACGCCTGACTTAAATGCATCAAAGCACATAAAGTTTGTTGTTTGCAAAGTTTAAAATAACGTAAAATCAACCTTTTGGGTCTGCAAACTAACAAACTGCTCAAGAGGGATTCGCAACGCGTGGCATTTTCACTATGCGTTGAATTTAGTGATTAAGGTGGTTTGCGGCGGCTTTTGTATTGCGTTGCTCACCCCTTAGCAGGGCGTTAGGCTATTGAGGAGAATTTGAGCTTGAAAACAGTTTGCGTAGCTCTAAGTATGTTGCTTGTTTCATCGCTTGCATATGCAGCAGTTGTTCCTGATTTTCAGGGGCATTATGAGCGGTATAACAATGATCAATTGGATACTGACACTGCCTTTATTGACTTAACTAAGGTGGGTTCGAACACCTACGAACTATCAGGGACATCAGTTTGGGTAGGTGACTCTTCTTCTGGCCTTGTAAATTTTGGAGAAATCGACGGAGTCGTAACGTTAAAAGGTAATCAAATAGACTATGACGTTGACGGCTGTACTCTCCAAATTTTATTAGAGCAAGATACCCTCGTAGTGAGCAAAGACAACGGTTGTGGGGGGCTAAATGTCACCTTCAATGGGACGTACGTGAGAACCCCAGAGAATCAATAGCCTAACAAACTGTTCAAGAGTGATTCGCAACGCGTGGCATTTTTACTATGCGTTGATTTTAGTGATTAAGGTGGTTTGCAGCGGCTTCGGTATTGCGTTGCTCACACCTTAACAGGGCGTTATATGGCTATGGATGGCAACTGCTTGAAATCTTAGAATTAATACAGATACTTAACGACAAAGAATGTAGTGTGAATAAAGTTTGAACTACAAATGGCGAATAAAACATGAAAGATGTCATAATCCCTATAGTTTTTCCTGACTACAAGATCACTGTACGGACTCCGAGACAAGAGGTTGACTTATTACCTTGGATAACATTTGACAATTTTACCATCCCCAAGACGGAGCAAAGGTTGTCATATCTTGGGCATGCAGGAATCCTAATAATTAATGGAAAATCAGGTCTTACTAAATATTATGAATATGGTAGGTATGATTACCCAGAGCAGAAAGGCATTGTAAGGAGAGTTCCATTGCCTGATGTAAAAGTTAACGAGTCAGGCGTAGTTTTGAGTTCCTTAATACCAGTTATGCACAAAATTAGTCAAGTTGCAGGTAGCGGAACTCGAATAGAGGGTGTATACATTGAAGCGCTTGACTCTTTTGATAAGTTAAACCAGAGAGCGCAAGCAATAAAAGTAAGAAACTCAGATCCAAATCGAACGCCTTACAATTTAACCTCAAATAGTTGCATTCATTTTGTAAAACGATTGGTCGACCTGTCTGGGAATGAAACACCTTGGCTGATTGACCCACGACCTGCCTCTTACATCGGTGAATTTCGCGATGATTACAACGACCTAGATTATTTACCTAAAGTGCGCACGCTCAAAATAGAAACAATGGGAGAATTTAACTAATGAAAGTTTTTTTCATTTGCCTGTTATTTCTGCTAGCTGGTTGTGAACCTATCGATACCACAGAGGAAAAAGAGAGACCAACGCTCGTCCCTATATCAGCACACTGGGTTGGAGGCTTAGATGGTGGTGTGTACTTAGAGGTGTATGCAGAGGGGGATAATTATTCTGGGACTGTTTATTACCCGAATTCTGGTGAGACTTGGTATCAAGGTGGCTTCAAATATAGTGGAAAAGACGCTATTGATGTGAATAATAGCGAGTTGTTTTCTTCATGGGATGGCGACACAATCTATTTGACTACTGGTGAAAAACTATCCGTAAAATCAGATTAGCTCGCCATATAACAAAGCGTTTAAGACGGATTCCCAACGCTCGGCATTTTCGGTTTGATTCAGCTTTAGTGTTTACAGCACCATGGTTTAGCTAGCGTGGTCTGCGTTGCTCACCACTTAACGCGGCGTTAACCGTCAAGGAGAAATATTCGGATTATATATGAGTAGTAAAACAAATACATTTGAACTGTTTCGATATCAAATTCTGCCTGTAGATCGATACTTCCAAGGAGACTTTTTTAATGGTGTCCACAATGTTGAAGAGTTGATTGTCCAAAAGAATAACTTCTTTGCTGAAGCTCTATTGGGGCAAAGTGACTTTTCTAACAATAGACATAAAACAGTCGTCAAGCTATTGCTTCAGGAGGATGATTTCTTCTTATATCGTATTGCTCACAACAAAACCCTTCATCGTGAAACTAGAGATTTTAAAGATGAAGCGATTGACAGTTGGCCGTCTATTTTAGTCGCTATTTGGAATCATCCCGAAAAGCAGTACATCGCGGTCCAAAAGAGAACAACAGCATTTGCTCAATGTGAAACTGTTGCTAGGTTGATACTTGAAAAATTAGAACCTCAACTGACACACTTTCATTTACGTGCGATTTACGAACCATTGTTTGAAAAGCAACAGTTTTGGACGTTGTTGAAAAAATATCGTGGCAAGGTGAAATCTGTAGATTTTGAGATTATCACTCCTAACATGGCCAATATCTCTGGAACGCTTCCTGATGATCTAAAGCTATTCGCTAAGTGCACCAATTCAACTAGAAACCACTTAAAAATTGAATCTGAGCCTGATTCAGCCTTACACTTAGAAGAAGATAACCCTGCCTTGAGAGGTTTGGTTGACTATAGTAGTGAAGGTGGAGGTAATATCTCTATCAAGATTGACGGTATAAAAAAACACCACCAGACCTCAAGAACGGTAAAAGAAGTAACCTTGGGAGAGATGGAACTGACCGGAAGTGCAGAGAATATAGCAGCAGTACTGAAAGAGTTACTTAAATGATTGGACATGTTGTAAAAACTACATTTATTGCTTTGGGGGTAGGGTTTCTCGCAGAACTCGCTAACTCGTGGCTAGGATCTGAGTTTTTACACAAATTTCTTGCGCAAAACCTAGTTACTATTCTAATTGCTCTCCTAGCAATCAATGCGACCACTATGGGCATAGTTCTGACTAAGGTAAGAGAAATGGTTGATTCTAAAGGAGGTGCTGGTTGCTTCAAGCGCACTAGAGACCAAATGTTGCTGTCAGTCAAAGAACAAATTGCTTTAATTGTAATTTCTGTAGTTCTGTTCAGCATCAAAGGCTCCGAACATGTTAAGGCTATAGAAAATGCAGAGTTATTGCTAAATGTGCTTACTATAGGTGCATTTACCTACTCCCTTCTAGTCTTATACGACACAGCTAAAAGTGTTCTAATCATCATCGACTTTGACGGTTAACAAAGCATTTAAGAGTGATTCGCAACGCTTGGCAGTTTCGCTTCGCTCAAGTATAGCCAAGCGTCGCTCACACCTTAATGCGGCGTTATACAAACGGAGAAAGTTGTGAGTCAGGATGAATTAAATATTGAACATTTACCACTTCAAAATGAGCTAGTTAAGTCCGCCAGTGTATCATTTTCCTCTGAGGACAATGTATTAGCAGCGGTGCTGTTGGGTTCACTTGCTGCCGGCAAAGGCGATCGAATATCTGATGCTGACATTCTCATTTTTACCCAAAATGGGTTCCACAAAATCGCGGATTTATGCTTCTCCAATTTCGAAGCTGGCAAAGAAGTCTTCTACTGCCTTGAAGGTTTTCATAATGAAAATGCGTTCTTTAAAAAGTATATTTTCAACGATTTGACCAGCGCGGAGATTCACTGTTTAGACGTAAATGAGCCTTTCAATATATCTAAACCGTTTAAAGTTCTATTCGATAAATCGGGTATCGTAGAGTCGCGTCTAACCGATGAACCAGCCCCAAAGCACGAAGGCTTTCCAGCTTATACGAATGGCGACAAAGGATTAATATGGGAGCTTTTCGACTGTATAAAATGGTTAAGCCGTGACAATAATGAATTGGCTAAAGCTCACCTTAAAAAGCTATCTGGCAAGCTGTAACTGTTTGTATAACAAGGCGTTCAAGAGGGACAGTCAACGCGTGGCGAATTTGGTTTAAATCTTGGCATTTGTGTTTACGGTGGTAAATTGAAGTTTGGTGGTAGCGCGTTGCTGCCCCTTAACGCGGCGTTATACGAATAGAGGGAAATTATGTACAAAAGTAATGATTTTAACTTGGATTCAAAAGAGTTCAGGTTTAAGAAAGACTCATATCCTTTGTCTAAGATAAACAATGT
>WJXF01000159.1_pt1 | contig 14181 bp, 10 predicted proteins | sample 9263211 | NCBI WGS metagenome assembly WJXF01 (sample SAMN12697362, study PRJNA563984) | aquatic metagenome | isolation source: water sample from a prawn hatchery tank treated with erythromycin, plated on... | place: Australia | collected 2018-10-17
TCGACACTGCCACCTAGATCTTCTTTTAAGGTATCAGCGACAGAGCGAGTGATCTCTAAAGGGAGTTGTTGTTTAAGGTATTCTAGGCGTTCTTGAATGTTGTGTGTGTTCTTCATCGCAAATCTTGTCTTGAAAGGGAGATGGCAACGAATGATACTCTCCGGTGTCAATAATTTCAGCAGTTAATTTGCAAAGTAGAGAGGTTGATATGCGCCCAATTATCGAGAATGGCTGGCTGACACAGGCAAAGCATGTTCCGTCACCATTTTTTGATGCCCGCTCTGATATAAACGACATCTCTCTGCTGGTGGTACACAACATCAGTTTGCCTCCTGGGCAGTTTGGTGGACCATATATAGAGGACTTCTTCACTGGCAAGCTAGACCCAAATGAACATCCATTTTTTGAAGTTATTCACAAAATGGGCGTTTCTGCACATTGCTTGATTAAAAGAAACGGCGAGGTTGTTCAATTTGTTTCTTTTCTTGATAGAGCATGGCATGCCGGTCAATCCAGTTTCGCGGGCAGGGAGCGTTGTAATGACTATTCCATTGGTATCGAGCTTGAAGGGACAGAATTTACTGCCTACACAGAAGCGCAATATCAATCACTTGCAGAGATTACTGAGGTGATTATGCAGTCTTATCCTCAAATCACCCCGCCACGAATTACCGGTCATCAATATATTGCGCCCTTGAGAAAAAGCGATCCTGGTCTAAGCTTTGATTGGGTGAAATATAGACTGCTTATACAGCGTTGATTTGTAGCGAAAGTGTAAATTCAAAAAAGCGAAATAAATAAGGCATACGATCAGGTATGCCTTTTTTTGATACCAGAAATATTAATGATTGTTAAAAGTTAACTACATTTTTACGCTCGCACATGCCGTTTTGGTGAATAAATAGACTGATAATTTTGTCATTTTCTGTATTTCTTTTCCAAAACTGCTAGCACGTCGACTTCCCATTTGTATGCTTTATGTAATTGGTCATACCAATTCTATTGCTGTTTTAACAGTCGATTGTTATCAGAGTGTTGGAAGTAAGCTCGTTCTATGATTTAGGTCAATTTTCGGCTGGACAGTGGCGTTTTAATTATGTTAATTTCTGCACCAACTTAAAATTGGTATTACCAATTACCTGCAAGAGTAGAAGAACAATAAATTATGGCTTATCAAAGGATTCGTCAGCCAAAACTCTCTGATGTTATAGAACAAGAGTTAGAAAGGTTGATAGTGGAAGGAACATTGTCTCCGGGGCAACAACTGCCTCCAGAGCGTGAACTGGCAAAACAGTTCGATGTGTCTCGTCCTTCAGTCCGAGAAGCCATTCAACGCTTGGAAGCGAAGCGTTTGTTGACTCGTCGCCAAGGTGGCGGAACATTCGTAAGTGAGAATATCTGGAAGAGCTTTTCAGATCCCTTGTTGAATTTGTTGTCTAGTCATTCTGAAACCCAGCTTGATGTGCTTGAGTCTCGTCATGCGATGGAAGGAATTTCAGCTTACTTTGCAGCTTTACGTGGTACCGAAGAAGATTTTGCGCGTATTCAAGGTTGCCTTGAGCGCATTAGCCAAGAGCAAGCAAACAACGATATCGAAGCTGAATCTGCGGAAGTAATGCAATTTTTGATCGCTTTGACAGAAGCCGCGCACAACGTGGTTTTGTTGCACATTGTTCGAAGCTTAGCACCTTTGCTTGAGCAAAATATTCTACAAAATTTTAAATTACTACGTCGCCGCCCAGAAGCGGTCGAGAAAGTCAGTAAACACCGAGCCAATATCGTGGATGCGATTGTTTCTGGTCAGCCTGAAAAGGCGCGAGAAATGTCCCACTCGCACTTGGCTTACATCGAAGAAACATTGTTGGATTTGACTCGAGAAGAGTCTCGACGAGAGCGTTCTCTACGTCGAATTCAGCAGGGTAATGACTCGTAAGAGCGTTACTTAAATAAGTAGATCCAACCAACAGAAGGATAGATCGCCATGTCTGATATGAAGCATGACGTAGATGCACTGGAAACTCAAGAATGGCTACAAGCGCTTGAGTCAGTTGTACGTGAAGAAGGTCTAGAGCGTGCTCAATTCCTATTAGAGCAAGTTCTAGATAAAGCACGTCTAGACGGTGTTGATATGCCAACAGGTATCACAACTAACTACATCAACACGATTCCTGCAGACCAAGAACCAGCATACCCAGGTGACACAACACTTGAGCGTCGTATTCGCTCAATTATTCGTTGGAACGCTATCATGATCGTTCTACGTGCATCTAAGAAAGACCTAGAGCTAGGCGGCCACATGGCGTCTTTCCAGTCTTCTGCTGCGTTCTACGAGACATGTTTCAACCACTTCTTCCGTGCACCAAACGAGAAGGATGGTGGCGACCTAGTTTACTACCAAGGTCACATTTCACCAGGTATCTACTCACGTGCATTCGTTGAAGGTCGTCTAACTGAAGAGCAGCTAGACAACTTCCGTCAAGAAGTAGACGGAAAAGGTATTCCTTCATACCCGCACCCTAAACTGATGCCTGAATTCTGGCAGTTCCCGACAGTATCGATGGGCCTAGGTCCAATCGCTTCTATCTACCAAGCTCGTTTCCTTAAGTACCTAGAAGGCCGTGGTCTTAAAGATACTTCAGAACAGCGCGTTTACGCGTTCCTAGGTGACGGTGAGATGGATGAGCCAGAATCACGTGGTGCTATCTCTTTCGCTGCGCGTGAGAAACTAGACAACCTATGCTTCCTAATCAACTGTAACCTACAGCGTCTAGATGGCCCTGTAATGGGTAACGGTAAGATCATTCAAGAACTTGAAGGTCTGTTCAAAGGTGCTGGTTGGAACGTAGTGAAGGTAATCTGGGGTAACAACTGGGATTCACTACTAGCTAAAGATACGACTGGTAAGCTTCTACAGCTTATGAATGAAACGATCGACGGCGACTACCAAACATTCAAATCAAAAGATGGCGCGTACGTACGTGAGCACTTCTTTGGTAAGTACCCAGAGACAGCTGCACTTGTTGCTGACATGACTGATGACGAAATCTTCGCACTTAAGCGTGGTGGTCACGAGTCTTCTAAGCTATACGCGGCATACAAAAACGCGGCAGAAACTAAAGGTCGTCCAACAGTAATCCTAGCTAAGACTGTTAAAGGTTACGGCATGGGTGAAGCGGCTGAAGGTAAGAACATCGCGCACCAAGTTAAGAAGATGGACATGACTCACGTACTACACCTACGTGACCGTCTAGGTCTTCAAGACATCCTAACTGACGAAGCAGTGAAAGAACTTCCGTACCTGAAACTTGAAGAAGGTTCAAAAGAGTACGAATACCTACACGCTCGTCGTAAAGCGCTACACGGCTACACGCCACAGCGTCTACCAAAATTCACTCAAGAATTCATCGTTCCTGAGCTAGAAGAATTCAAGCCACTACTAGAAGAACAGAAGCGTGATATCTCTTCTACTATGGCATTCGTACGTGCGCTAAACGTTCTACTTAAGAACAAGAACATTGGTAAGAACATCGTTCCTATCATTGCTGACGAAGCACGTACATTCGGTATGGAAGGTCTGTTCCGTCAAATCGGTATCTACAACCCGCACGGTCAAACTTACACACCAGAAGACCGTGGCGTTGTTTCTTACTACAAAGAAGCGACTTCAGGTCAGGTTCTACAAGAAGGTATCAACGAGCTAGGTGCTATGTCTTCATGGGTTGCTGCTGCGACTTCATACTCGACAAACGACCTACCAATGATCCCGTTCTACATCTACTACTCAATGTTCGGCTTCCAACGTGTTGGCGACATGGCGTGGATGGCTGGTGACCAACAAGCACGTGGTTTCCTACTAGGTGCAACTGCGGGTCGTACAACGTTGAACGGTGAAGGTCTACAGCACGAAGACGGCCACTCGCACATTTTGGCGGGTACGGTTCCTAACTGTATTTCTTACGACCCAACATTCGCGTACGAAGTAGCAGTAATCATGCAAGACGGTATCCGTCGCATGTACGGTCCAGAACAAGAAAACGTGTTCTACTACCTAACGCTAATGAACGAAAACTACGCAATGCCAGCAATGCCAGAAGGCGCTGAAGAAGGCATCCGTAAAGGTATCTACAAGCTAGAAACTTACACGGGCGACAAAGCGAAAGTTCAGCTAATGAGCTCTGGTACTATCATGAATGAAGTACGTAAAGCAGCTCAAATCCTAAGCGAAGATTACGGTGTTGCTTCTGATGTTTACTCTGTAACGTCATTCAACGAACTAACTCGCGATGGCCAAGATGCAGAGCGTTTCAACATGCTTCACCCAGAAGCGGAAGCGAAAGTACCTTACATCCAAACAGTAATGGGTACTGAACCTGCTATCGCAGCAACTGACTACATGAAGAACTACGCAGAGCAGGTTCGTGCATACATTCCTGCTGAGTCTTTCAAAGTTCTTGGTACTGATGGCTTCGGTCGTTCAGACAGCCGTGAAAACCTACGTCGTCACTTCGAAGTGAACGCAGGTTACGTAGTAGTAGCAGCGCTAACTGAACTAGCGAAACGTGGCGAAGTTGAGAAATCTGTAGTTGCAGAAGCAATTAAGAAATTCGACATCGACACAGAGAAAACAAACCCGCTATACGCTTAATTAAGAAGGTAGATAAGAAATGGCAATCGAAATTAATGTACCAGACATCGGTGCGGATGAGGTTGAAGTTACTGAGATTCTTGTAAGCGTTGGCGACAAGGTTGAAGAAGAGCAGTCTCTTATCACAGTTGAAGGCGATAAAGCTTCTATGGAAGTTCCTGCTTCTCAAGCGGGTATCGTTAAAGAAATCAAAGTTACGGAAGGTGACTCTGTTTCTACTGGTTCTCTAATCATGATTTTCGAAGCCGAGGGTGCAGCTGACGCTGCACCTGCTCCTGCGGCAGAAGCAGCTCCAGCAGCAGCTCCAGCTCCAGCAGCAGCGGCAGAACTAAAAGAAGTTCACGTACCAGACATCGGTGGTGATGAAGTAGAAGTTACTGAAATCATGGTTGCCGTTGGCGACAGCATCGAAGAAGAGCAATCTCTTCTAACTGTTGAAGGCGACAAAGCTTCTATGGAAGTTCCAGCGCCATTCGCAGGTACTCTAAAAGAGATCAAAGTTGCAGCAGGCGATAAAGTATCGACTGGCTCACTTATCATGGTGTTCGAAACAGCAGGTTCAGGCGCTCCAGCAGCACCAGCGGCTGCTGAAGCTCCTGCGGCAGCAGCTCCAGCAGCGTCTGCGGCAAAAGAAGTGAACGTTCCAGATATCGGCGGCGACGAAGTTGAAGTTACTGAGATCATGGTTGCTGTTGGCGACACAGTGGAAGAAGAGCAATCTCTAATCACTGTTGAAGGTGACAAAGCTTCTATGGAAGTTCCTGCACCATTCGCTGGCACAGTTAAAGAAATCAAGATTGCAGCTGGCGACAAAGTGTCTACTGGCTCACTAATCATGGTATTCGAAGTGGCGGGTGCAGCACCTGCTCCTGCAGCAGCTCCAGCTCAAGCGGCAGCACCTGCAGCTCCGGCTCCTAAAGCAGAAGCTCCGGCGGCAGCAGCTCCAGCAGCGACTGGCGATTTCAAAGAAAACGATGAGTACGCTCACGCGTCTCCAGTTGTTCGTCGTCTAGCGCGTGAATTTGGCGTTAATCTTTCTAAGGTTAAAGGTTCTGGTCGTAAGAGCCGTATCCTAAAAGAAGACGTTCAAGCTTACGTGAAAGATGCACTTAAGCGTCTTGAGTCTGGCGCAGGTGCAGCAGCATCTGGCAAAGGCGACGGCGCGGCTCTTGGTCTACTACCATGGCCAAAAGTGGACTTCAGCAAGTTTGGTGAGACAGAAGTTCAACCGCTATCTCGCATTAAGAAGATCTCTGGCGCAAACCTACACCGTAACTGGGTAATGATCCCGCACGTTACACAGTGGGATAACGCAGACATCACTGCTCTTGAAGCATTCCGTAAAGAGCAAAACGCGATTGAAGCGAAGAAAGACACTGGCATGAAGATCACACCACTTGTGTTCATCATGAAAGCGGTAGCTAAAGCGCTTGAAGCGTTCCCAGCGTTCAACTCTTCTCTATCAGAAGACGGTGAGAGCCTAATTCTGAAGAAATACGTGAATGTTGGTATCGCGGTAGATACACCAAACGGTCTAGTTGTTCCTGTATTTAAAGACGTGAACAAGAAAGGCATCTACGAGCTATCTGAAGAGCTAATGGTGGTTTCTAAGAAAGCACGTGCTGGTAAGCTAACTGCGGCTGACATGCAAGGTGGCTGTTTCACTATCTCTAGCCTAGGCGGTATCGGCGGTACAGCGTTTACTCCAATCGTAAACGCACCAGAAGTTGGTATCCTAGGTGTGTCTAAGTCAGAAATGAAACCGGTATGGAACGGTAAAGAGTTCGAACCGCGTCTACAACTTCCACTGTCTCTATCATACGACCACCGTGTGATCGATGGTGCTGAAGGTGCGCGCTTCATCACTTACCTAAACTCATGTCTATCTGACATTCGTCGTCTAGTTCTGTAATAGAAATTAGATGAATGAGAGGCGGCAACTTAGCCGCCTCTGCTAATCATAATTACCGACAATTTGGTTATCAGCCTTGCTTCGTTCAGGGTTTTCACAATCGAATTGTTGTCTAGCTCACAGGCTAAATTGATTTACTTTTCACACCATTAACATCTCTGTAAACTGTTAGCGGTCTGAAAATAACTGTTTAAAACAAATCTCTCTTAAACATAAAAAATCGATACCCACTCAGCCTGTTAGGGATAATGACTACAAGAGGTCAAAATGAGCAAAGAAATTAAAGCCCAAGTTGTTGTACTTGGTTCTGGTCCTGCTGGTTACTCCGCTGCATTCCGTTGTGCGGACTTAGGTCTTGAAACTGTACTAGTTGAACGTTACAGCACGCTTGGCGGTGTATGTCTGAACGTGGGTTGTATCCCATCTAAAGCACTGCTTCACGTTTCTAAAGTAATTGAAGAAGCGAAAGCGATGGCTGACCACGGCGTTGTGTTCGGTGAGCCTCAAACAGACATCAGCAAAATCCGCATCTGGAAAGAAAAAGTTGTTAACCAACTAACTGGCGGCCTAAGCGGTATGGCTAAGATGCGTAACGTAACAGTAGTTAACGGTTACGGTAAGTTCACTGGCCCTAACTCTATCCTTGTAGAAGGCGAAGGTGAGCCAACAGTTGTTAACTTTGACAACGCAATCGTTGCGGCTGGTTCTCGTCCAATCAAACTGCCATTTATCCCGCATGAAGACCCACGTATTTGGGACTCTACTGACGCTCTAGAACTAAAAGAAGTGCCAGAAAAACTGCTTATCATGGGCGGTGGTATCATCGGTCTAGAAATGGGTACGGTTTACCACTCTCTAGGTTCTAAAGTTGAAGTTGTTGAAATGTTTGACCAGGTAATTCCTGCAGCAGACAAAGATATCGTGAAAGTATTTACTAAGCGTATTAAAGACAAGTTCAAGCTAATGCTAGAAACGAAAGTAACAGCAGTTGAAGCAAAAGAAGACGGTATCTACGTTTCAATGGAAGGCAAGAAAGCGCCAGCTGAAGCTGAGCGTTACGATGCGGTTCTAGTTGCTATCGGTCGTGTACCAAATGGTAAGCTAATCGACGGTGAAAAAGCGGGTCTAGAAATTGACGAGCGCGGCTTCATCAACGTTGATAAGCAAATGCGTACTAACGTTCCTCACATCTTCGCGATCGGTGATATCGTTGGTCAACCAATGCTTGCTCACAAAGGTGTGCATGAAGGTCACGTAGCTGCTGAAGTTATCTCTGGTAAGAAGCACTACTTCGACCCTAAAGTTATCCCTTCAATTGCGTACACTGAGCCAGAAGTGGCTTGGGTTGGTAAGACTGAAAAAGAAGCGAAAGAAGAAGGCATCAAGTACGAAGTAGCAACATTCCCATGGGCAGCATCAGGTCGTGCAATCGCATCTGACTGTGCAGACGGTATGACTAAGCTAATCTTCGACAAAGAAACTCACCGCGTAATCGGTGGTGCTATCGTTGGTACTAACGGTGGTGAACTACTTGGTGAAATCGGCCTTGCAATTGAGATGGGCTGTGATGCAGAAGATATCGCTCTGACTATCCACGCTCACCCAACTCTACACGAGTCTGTAGGTCTAGCTGCTGAAGTATTTGAAGGTTCAATCACTGACCTGCCAAACAAAAAAGCAGTTAAGAAGAAGTAAGCTTTTTCTGACTGAATGATAGAAGCCGCTGCATTGCAGCGGTTTTTTTATGCTTGTTATATAGAAATATAAATGTGTGCTTAGCTGACAGCAGACAATAAAAAGCCCACCAAACGGTGGGCTGACATATATTACGAGCTAAGCTTTAGTGTTCACGGTTGTAAATGCAAAGCATATCTAAGTATGAATTCACTAGATGTTTCAGCTCCGCTTCACCTTTAGCGCGGTTCGCTTGGACAAACAGTGAGTAACAAATACCGTGGAACAGGTTTGCCAAGTGTTCTGAATCGTGCTGGTCACACACTTCGCCACGTTCAATTGCTTTAATGAACATGTTTTGTACCAGCAACTGGTTAGTACGGTTAGTTGAAACAAACAATGGCCATACTTCGTCACGTGTTGAAGCACTCCACTCGAACCATACTTTTAGCCAGTGACAATCTTGGCTGACAAGCTCGATCATCGCATTAGTAATATTGGCGATGTTTTCACGTGCATGTAAGTCTAGGTCTATGTTATCCGATAGGAAGTTTGAGAACTGACGTACGACGTGATTGAGAACTTCATCCACCAAGTCTTCGCGTGTAGGGAAGTAGTTAAAAACAGTCGCTACAGAAACTTGAGCAATTTCTGCGATATCTGCGTGACCACCACGACCGATGCCGCGGCGCGCAAATACTTCCAATGCGATTTCCATTAACTGTTGCTTACGCTTAATTGGAGAAAGCCTAGTTCTAGGTCTCTTTGCAATTGAGTCCATATCCATTTTCCTTGCCATTTGAGTTGATATTGGGGGTAACCCCCTAATTGATTATTTTAATAGTTGCTTAAAGCAGTGATGAGTGTAATGGTGCATATGCACAAGGTCAACATCTGTAGAACAATTTATATACAGTAATGTCATTATTATTGATAAATTTAGCTATGAACTTTATAAAACTAAGACCTTCTTCCAAGATTTTTTGGCAACAGGATGCGACTTTCAACCCAATGAACGTGGTGATACACTACACGCCGTAAGATTAGGTGATCGTTTGCGTGCGACTTACCTCAACCCACAAATTTAGATTGAGCACAGTATGAAACATACAATAGAAGTCATGATTTCTGAGCAAGAAGTTCAGGAGCGAGTTCGTGAATTAGGCAAACAAATTACAGAGCGTTATCAAGGTAGTGAAGATCTTGTGTTGGTAGGCTTATTGCGTGGCTCATTTGTATTTATGGCAGACTTGGCACGTGCTATCGAACTGACTCACCAAGTTGATTTTATGACAGCGTCAAGCTACGGCAACACGATGGAAAGCTCACGTGACGTTCGTATCTTGAAAGATTTGGATGATGACATCAAAGGTAAAGACATTCTGCTTGTTGAAGACATCATTGACACTGGTAACACACTAAATAAAATCCGTGAGATTCTTTCGCTACGTGAGCCGAAGTCTATCGCGATTTGTACGCTCCTAGATAAGCCATCTCGTCGTGAAGTGAATGTTCCTGTGGATTGGATTGGTTTCGAAATTCCAGATGAATTTGTCGTTGGGGTGGGTATTGATTACGCGCAGAAATACCGCCACTTACCATACATCGGTAAAGTTGTACCTCAAGAATAATCATTGAGAGCAGCATTAAAAATATAAAAAAAACGCCCATCTAAGATGGGCGTTTTTTGTTCAACTTTTAGATATGACTTAGCGACAAAGCAGCTTGTTATCTGTATTTAGAATCGTCGAAAGAGCTTTCTGGTAAGACGCTTCTACGGTTTCCTTAGAGTTAGAACGAATGCCTAAGTACTCTAAGCGACCATCTTCAATTCCGTATACCACACCATGAATTTCAACATCTTGTCCACGCTCCCAAGCGTTTTGCAGGATGGTTGAGTTACCCAAGTTGTACACTTGCTCTGCAACATTAAGCTCGCCTAGTTTATCCGCTCGATCTTGTTGCGGCATTTGATCTAGGTAAGTGCGGTGTTTGAAATAGATATCTCTGATATGTAACAGCCAATTATTAATAAGACCTAGCTTAGGGTTATCAATGGCTGCATTTACGCCACCACATCCATAGTGTCCACAGACAATGATGTGTTTAACCTTAAGAACGTCTACGGCGTACTGGACGACGGATAGACAGTTGAGATCAGTATGGATAACTTGGTTTGCAACATTCCGATGAACAAAGAGTTCACCTGAGTATAGTCCGGTTAGTCGCTCGGCAGGGACGCGGCTATCAGAGCAGCCAATCCAAAGAAAATCAGGCTTTTGCCCCTCAGCGAGTTTTGCGAAGTATTCAGGTCGATCAGATTTGATCTCTTGAGACCATTTCGAATTGTTTTCAAATAACTGTTTTATTTCCGGCATTTTGCAAACTACTTCCCTTAAAAGACAAAATCGCTGCCGCTGTTTGTGTGCACATGCAAGCGATCAGTGTTGTAACTATACACAATGTTACAATTTCGATCTCGTTAAATATTCGTCAGATAGGACTCATCTGACTAGTTTTCATTAAGAAAAAAGTAAAATCTGATGAAACTATTTGTGGTGTGAATTTAGCCTTAATCTATTTATGGTTTAAATTTTCGCCTAGCTCGTTAAAGTAGTGATATTTTACTTTTTAAAATTGAATGCAGGGAAAATCAGCAGTGTTCGGTAGTCGTTTTGAAGATATCAATTTCAAAGGGGATGTATTTGGCGGGGTAACCACGGCGATTATCTCTCTCCCTCTGGCGTTAGCGTTTGGTGTTGCATCCGGAGCCGGTGCTGAGGCCGGCCTTTGGGGAGCAATAATGGTCGGTTTGTTTGCCTCGTTATTTGGTGGTTCTAATACGTTAATATCAGAACCGACAGGGCCAATGACGGTAATCATGACCGCAGTATTAACCAGTATGATGGCGAAATACCCAGAAACGGGCATGGCTATGACTTTCACAGTTGTCATGATGGCTGGAGCGTTCCAAATCCTATTGGGGACGTTAAAACTGGGTAAATACGTTACCTTGATGCCTTACAGCGTTATTTCCGGGTTTATGTCTGGCATTGGTGTGATTCTTATCATTCTGCAGTTATCGCCTTTGATGGGGCATGCTGCGCCTTCAGGGGGAGTACTCGGAACGTTATCTGCTTTGCCGGAGACCATTTCTAACCTTAAGTTCAGTGAGTTGTTTTTGGGACTACTGACTTTGGGGATTCTTTTTTTCTTCCCTAAGCAATATCGTAAATACGTTCCTGCACAGCTCGTGGCATTGGTCGCGGTGACTTTATTGTCTGTGATTCTCTTTGATACAGAAGATATTCGTCGTATCGGTGAAATTCCTGCTGGGTTACCTTCTCTCGTCGCCCCTTATATTGACACAGATATGTTTGTCGAGATGGTCATTGATGCATTAGTGCTCGGCACGTTAGGTTGTATTGATACTTTGTTAACGGCGGTTATCGGTGACTCATTAACTCGTAAAGAACACGACTCAGATAAAGAGCTGCGAGGTCAAGGGTTAGCTAACATGATCTCAGGCTTGTTTGGTGCGCTGCCGGGGGCGGGGGCTACCATGGGGACGGTAACGAATATCCAAGTTGGGGCTCGTTCGCCATTATCTGGTGTGATTCGTGCACTAATGTTGGCGTTGGTTGTACTGGTTGCTGGCGGGTTAACAGAGCCAATCCCGATGGCTGTGTTAGCAGGCATTGCGGTGTATGTTGGCTTTAACATCCTAGACTGGAGCTTTATTCAGAGGGCACATAAGGTAAGCTTTTCCGGAATGGCGGTGATGTATGGCGTTATGCTGCTTACAGTATTCGTTGATCTTATCGTTGCGGTGGGTTTAGGCGTCTTTATCTCGAACATTATCATCATCGAGCGTTTGAGCCGAGAGCAGGCACGACAAGTAAAAGCGATCAGCGACGCGGATGAAGATGATGTGCCGTTGACTGACAGCGAGCGTGGTTTGTTGGATCGTGCGAATGGAAAAGTGCTGTTCTTTTATCTTTCCGGTCCGATGATCTTTAGTGTTTCTAAAGCCATTTCACGTCAGCACTCTAGTATTTCGGACTATGACGTGATGATTCTCGATCTTACGGATGTACCAATGATTGATGTGACCGTCGGTTTGGCGTTAGAGAATGCGATTAAGGATGCTCTCGATGCCAATTGTGCCGTGTATTTATTATGCCCGAATGAGCGAACACGAGAACAGCTAGAGAAATTCCATGTGATTGACCTTGTGCCTGATGAAAATATGTACCAATTCCGTTACGAAGCATTGAATGCGGCGGTGGCACATGTTGAGGCAGACCAGTATCAGCGCATAACGGCGTAATCATTCTGACAGTTAAAAACGCAACAGTGTCCTGTTGCGTTTTTTTATGCTCTATTTTGTCTTACTCAGAGATAACCTTTACGAGATAAGGGTTATATTTCCAATATTATCGAAAGGTTTATTTGTAATCATCGTTATTCAACGATAAACTGATGGACCTCCAATACGATACCCAAGGCGATTTTGTAGTAAACCGCTGCTAAATATGAGTCGGTATTAGTAATCACAAACAAACGGCAATCAAGACCTTATGTACGCATTAGAAATTGAACAACTGCGCAAGACGTATGCAGGTGGCTTTGAGGCGTTAAAAGGTATAAGTCTCCAAGTGAAAAAGGGTGACTTCTACGCGCTTCTGGGTCCCAATGGTGCAGGAAAATCGACCACGATTGGCATCATTTCCTCCTTAGTGAATAAAACCTCCGGAACGACGAAAGTTTTCGGTTATGACATTGATACCGACCTCGAATTGGCCAAGCAGAATTTAGGCTTGGTGCCACAAGAGTTCAACTTCAACCAGTTTGAAACCGTTGAGCAAATTGTGATGCAGCAAGCTGGCTATTACGGTGTGTCTAAAGTGTTAGCCAAAGAAAGAGCAGAAAAATACCTGAAAAAATTGGATTTATGGGAAAAACGCCAAGAGCGTGCTCGTAACCTATCCGGTGGGATGAAGCGTCGTTTAATGATCGCAAGAGCTTTGATGCACGAGCCGCAATTACTCATTTTAGATGAACCAACGGCTGGAGTGGATATTGAACTACGCCGCTCAATGTGGGGGTTTCTGAAAGAGATCAACCAAGAGCAAGGAATTACGATTATTTTAACGACACACTACCTAGAAGAAGCGGAGATGCTGTGTCGAAATATCGGCATTATTAATCGTGGTGAGCTGATTGAAAATACCACCATGAAGGCGTTACTAGGTAAGCTAAGCGTCGAGACATTTATCTTGGATATTGAGTCAGAAGTCGAGGTGCCTGAGCTTGAAGGTGTTAATCGACAAAGTATTGTTGATGGCTCTTTAGAGATAGAACTAGATAAGAGCCAAGGATTGAATTCGGTATTCAGTCAGTTAACAGAGCATGGCATTAAAGTTCTCTCAATGCGTAACAAAGCCAACCGACTTGAAGAGTTGTTTGTCAGCATTGTAAGAGAGGGGAGTAATTAAATGTACGGTTTATATTGGACGGCATTTCGCAGCTTGCTGAGCAAAGAAGTCACTCGTTTTACACGTATTTGGGTGCAAACCTTAGTGCCGCCAGCCATTACGATGACGTTGTACTTCATCATTTTCGGTAATCTTATTGGCTCTCGAATTGGTGAGATGAGCGGCTTTAGTTACATGGAGTACATTGTTCCAGGTTTGATCATGATGTCGGTGATCACCAACTCATACTCGAATGTTGCGTCTTCATTCTTTAGTGCAAAGCTACAGAAGAATATTGAAGAACTGCTGGTGGCACCGGTACCAAACTATGTGATTATTGCTGGCTATGTGATGGGCGGCGTGACTCGAGGTTTGTTGGTCGGTGCAATTGTTACTTGTGTGTCACTTTTGTTCGTTGATTTGCAAGTGGAGCACTGGGGCATTATTGTCGCGACTGTCTTCATGACGTCGGT
>WJXF01000161.1_pt1 | contig 13971 bp, 8 predicted proteins | sample 9263211 | NCBI WGS metagenome assembly WJXF01 (sample SAMN12697362, study PRJNA563984) | aquatic metagenome | isolation source: water sample from a prawn hatchery tank treated with erythromycin, plated on... | place: Australia | collected 2018-10-17
GGGGAAGAAGTCAGATCAGTAGAAGGGTTTATCCCGTAACCGAAACACCCGATCCGATCATATTGATTACTGGGAAGATTATCTAACACGGTGTACTAGGGGGAGCAGTGCAAGGCTTGAAATTGAAGATACAAAAAAGCCTTAGCTCAAGTGGGAGCTAAGGCTATGATATGGCGCCCCCAGTAGGATTCGAACCTACGACCTGTCCCTTAGGAGGGGAGCGATATAAGCATTTGTAAATATTTAAAATCCAATAAAAACAATAGTTTGCACTTATTGTTGAATCTTGTAGCGCGATCTATAGCGCTTTTGTGTCTGCTTTTTTATTAGCATTTACAAATACTGGGTTAAAGGCTGGCGTCCCTGAGACGATTCGAACGTCCGACCTAGCGCTTAGGAGGCGCTTGCTCTATCCAGCTGAGCTACAGGGACATCAGTATCTAAATCCTATCATTTCTCACCTAAAAACAGCAACTAGCCCTAATACTTGCTCGAAGTTGATGAGCTAAATACAGCATTCCCTCTCATTTAGTTTTAAGTTGGCAGTCTTTTTCAAAACAATTTTCTCAAAAAATACTCGTTCTTTTCTTCTAAAGAGCGGTTCAGAATTCTGAACAGTGGTTATTAAAAAACTATTTTCATTTAGGTAGTTAAGCTGATTTATGGTCGCCAATTTTCCTGATTATTGCGCTGGAATTGTAAGTCAAAGCTGTATACTAATTTCACTAAGTTATTGTTTTTATTAATATTATTGTTGATTTATTTCGTGTGCATTGATATTCTGTTAGTACGATAAATGAACATGTTCTGGGGAGAAACATGTAAAAAGAGGAAAGTCACGATGCATACATTGTCTTCGTATATAGAAAAAATTAAACCAAGCATCAAAAGCAAATTAGCTCATAGCACATGGGTTTCAGAGCGTTCTCGCTTAAATGTTATTCAACGAGAAATCGGTCACTGGAAGCTTAAAGACGTAACGCAAAGTGAAGTCGAGCAGTGGGTGAATAGTCAAACATCTCACAAGAAAACAAATTCAGAGCCGGAACCATGGTCTCCGAAAAATCGTAATGCCTATTTAGGTGTACTCTGCAAAATAATGAAATATGCCGTTGATGATGAACTTATTTACGAGTCAAAATTAGACAGTGTTAGCAGATCAAAACCAGACAGGGAAACACCGCGACCATTCTCTGGTGAAGAAGTATTGCGCATCTCCACTCATGAGCTCACCCCCCAAACAGTTAGATTGATATTTGTGTTAGCCGTGACAACGGGCCTAAAAATCAGCGAGATCATTGCAGTTGGTTGGGAGGATATTAATTTTCACACCAAATCACTATTTGTGCGAAGGACAAAGTCTATTGCTAAAGGTCATTATGAAGCCCCTAAAAGTGATGTAGCGGCTAGAAAAGTTGAATTAAATGATATGGCTATCGCTGCATTGCGGGCCGCAGAAACATACACAGGAGAACGAAGACAGCAAAGGGTTAAAGTGGTGCAAAGAGATAACCACACTGTTAAAAAAGTCGGCGTTAAGTTCGTGTTTTACAACCCTTCTACTGACCGACCGTTCTCAGATCCCAAGCAATATTCGAAAATGTATTTTACACCTTTACTCAAAACTCTGGGAATTCAACACCGAGGAACAAAGTACACAAGGGATACTTTCGTTGTTGAAGCGATTAAGAAGGGAATGACGAAGGATTATATTCGAGTTCAACTTGGTCATAGTCGTGATGATCTGTTTAATCGATATTGCTCAAAGAACACAGAAGTTAAGTGCACAGAATCTAAAGATGCTCCTGTCAAAACGTTGGCGAACTCGAATAAAAGCAAAGACATTGTTGATCAGAATTATGAGCAACTAGAGACAACCAAAGTACCGTTTATCCGTTGGATGCTCAATTTTTTCACTTCGAACCGGAATGCCATGATGAAGGTATAACGGTTACTGAAACAACGAGCGAATAAGCGGTCAACACCACCAATTTACCCAAAACAATAATAAGAGAGTAAATTATGAAGCTTGTGAAAATTGGAGCTTTGCTCTACCGATTGACTGACCTTGAGAAAGGTACAGGAAATCATAACCAGCTATGCTGTACTGGCACTTTTGTCTTCGAAAAAGGTGCCATTACAGAGGCTGGCCAGAATTGGATTCTGGATTTAGTTCTTGGCCACCTCCAAATGGAGGTGAAGCATGACCAGTAGTAAATACTTCAAAGCGATCCATCTATTCTATCGCCAGTTCAACCTTACGCATCGCAGCTCTGACAGACCTAAAGCGTTGCGTTCAATAAGACATAGCTTAAGAATTGATATAGATAAAACGAAAAAGTCGGAATGGCTTGATGAATTTGCAGCAGAAAATAAAATTTGGCTTCCGAGATACGGGGTACTGCCGCTTGCTAGAATCAAGCAAAAAGATAGAGAGTCACTTGCACAGTTCATCGCACCAAAGCCTAGAATCGCCAATAAAACCAGATTGCAGGCTCAATTGAGTGATAGTAAGCGTAAGTTGAAAAAGGCGTTGAAGTCCGAAGAGCTCAACGGAAATACTAAAATTGCTTTGGTGCTGGCTAGTTTAATTAAATACCCTCGCGACAGAGCCATTAAACTTGATATCGCACGTGTAGCTAAATTAAACATGAAGCGTCAATCACAGCGTCTAAGAGCCATTGAGCGATATATTTCAGTACATAATCAGTTGGTTTCTGCACCAGTGAATGAAAATAGCGTTTGCGTGCAAGAGGGTGTATTAAAAATCCCACACCAATGGGATATCTGCACCGATATTGTTTCAGCAGAAGAATACATTGAAATCACAAGAGGATTTCTCAAGTGCTATTTTCCTGATTATCCGATCAATGCCATTGTGTACCACCATGATGAGCGCCAATTTGATACACAGAGTGGTTGTTACACTGATACTGGCGCACATACACACTATTACTTGTCCGCACGAAACAAAGAAACCAAGCAGTATGACCTCAATAAAGCGCAAGTTAGAGTTGTGAACGCTTTCATGAAAAAGAGTGGTGCAAAAGTGAACTTACTTGACGAAAATGCTGATGACGTAAACCTAACTCGTAAGCAGAGCCAGCTGTTTGGCGAGTACTTTCAAAAAATGCTTTATGACTATGTTAACGAGCACCTATTGGCGAAGAAAGGCTTGAAAGCAGTATTTGCACCAGAAAGCGTTCGGCGTTCTGTTCAGCGTCAGCAAATGAACGAGCAAGCGAAGCAGCCTAAACATCTGCGAGAGTTCAACTTACTTCAAATGAATACGCAGAATGCAAAGAAGCACTTAAAAGAGCTTGAACATCGACTGAAGTTTTTAAAACGTGTGGTCGCCGACACTGAAGATATTGCCGCCGAGAATCTTAGCGCAGTACTTAAAGATGTTTACGTTCGAACTTACTGCACTCAGAAAGGTTTTGATAGAGAAGCGGCGAAGTACCTTTTGAAGGTATCTCAAGCCACTCAGGAGCATCTATCTTTGGAGATGAAAGAGCTAATTCACAAAATTGCGGTGGAACTAGATGACAAAGACTTGGCATTTCAGTTAAAACCGCCAGCCTAAACTAAAATTTATAGAAGGCTCAGTAGTACTGAGCCTTCTATAACAGCCAAATTAATTGGCTATTCCCATAAGAAAATAAAATCAATTACATCTTTCGTAGGCTAACTCTAGATATTGAAAGATCGCCACTAGCTACTACATTGTGTGGTTTAGATCTACTGTATTCACTGAAAATACAACTTACGTTCTCAAAAAGGATTCCAGCTAAAGTAGATGCTACGATATGAGGTTTTGGTCCAAATTGAATAATCGATGTATTATAGTCCAACTTTAATGGTTGTATTATTTGACAGATGTTTTCAAAAGTAACTTCAATACTTGATATGGGAAGCTTAAGCAGATTTTCACCATCGTTAAGTTGATGGCTTATAAAGTCCTTATTCAAATTTAATGCAATTTCTTCATAACCTGGCATGGCTCCTGGAGCTGCGATAACTCCAAAGTTTACTTCTGGCTCAAGTAAGTTATAAAAGCTTTGAGGACCCACTTTATCAAAACCTAACATGAATATAGCTGCTTTTTTCTTTTTGGTAATCGACGAGCCTTCGCACCCAGGAAGGACCTTTACGTCACCCAATTCAAATTCGTAGAAGTCTTCAGAGCTGGGATATTCCGCGTTCGAGTAAACTAAATCTATAGTAATGTCTTTTTTATGTGACTTGGTTAAGTAGTTCAATAACGCAGCATACCAGTTTCTAGACATGCTACTATAGTCAACAAGAACTCTGATCTTATCGCCACTAACTTGATTAAACACTTCTGATATGTATGTATAAACTTCCCTAACGGAAGAATGCTTTAGTTCAACTATACAGCTTTCAGTCCAATACTTTTTGAAGTAGTCATATGATTTCATTCGACTAGAACAACTATGGTTTTCTGAGTAGGCAAATATAGCGCTTTTAGTTACATTAGCTTTCTTGAGTAGACTGGGTACGTAAGTACATCTAGGCTCGTATCCGAGTGAAAAAAATGCAACATCGTATGTTGAGTCTAGCAATGTAGCTCGAGATAAATCCTGTACATTAAATTTCATCATCAAATAATCCCATTTGCACATCACCTGATAGAGCTGTTGGAGTTTTTCCCTCAAGAATGGATTCTAACTTTATTGCATGCCCAACCCTAGGAAATAAGTTAAAGGTAGGAGCAAGACAATTCGCTAAGACAAACCGTCCCTCCTTGGCTGGGAATAAACTCTGTGTATTTCTATCTTTTCTTACGTACGGATATATTAAGCCTAGGTCTACAGCAGTCTTTATGTTCTCCCACGCTTCATCGCTAGTATTTTGGTCTATAGTAAATGATTGAGGGGTTCTCGCTGCTAACTCATCTTCTAAGCATTTTTTCTTAAAAAAGTTTCCGATAGTATTAATGAATGAAAATGCTTTTCGTCCACCTTTTCCAAATTTTATTACTTCCAGCTCTCTAAACGAGTATGTTTTCATCCTCTCACTTTGGTTTTCTCTAGCAATTGATTTTTCTTTATCACTAGAGTTTCTTAGTAAATGATTAAGTAGCCTTATCAGTCTTCTTGGATTTCCATCAGAACATCTTGATATTATTGATGTCCCTGAATAAAGGTTAGACTGAGTGTTGCCTGATTTTTTGTTAAATTCATCTCTTAGTAATAATATTCCTCTCAACGGGCGGGCAATACTATCATCGAAAGATTTTAAATCTTTCTTATAAAGATAATTTGCTCTGGAAATGGTTGTAGTATTGCAATAGCTCTCAACCATTGCTAGAACTCTTTCTTGGTCGCTAAGGGAAGTTGTATCTTCTGTTAACAATGATTTACCAAACAAACCTTCAAAAGTTAAATCATTTTTATTGAAGAAGTGAAGTCTATTTTGGAATAACTCTTTTGCAAAGTCTTTTATCTTTCTATCTGCCACTTTTTGATTTAGCTGACTAGTACCTAATTTATCTATATAAACATAATCTATATCATGTCCAATATTTATATTGGCTTCTACTTCAGTGTCCAATGTATGATGTCTATATGGCATTGTTGTTATCTTAAATACTAAGTCGGTAGCCGATCTCATATGAGTATTTAAAATCTTGTGATGGTTATGTGATAAAAACTCTGCCTCATCTATGCAGATATACCATTTACAACGAGTAGGTAGGTTTAATATGTCATGTGTTGATTTTGTTGCTATCTCAAATGGCTTAAATAGTGAAGTATGGAAAGCTGCCCCAATTAGTTTTTCTTCATCAGTTATAGGTAGTCCCATTGATTCTTTATTGAAAATCAAATTTTTCCTATACTCAATACTCTCGAGCTCATTTCTTACTGAATGAAAGTTGTTAAAAACTTTAGATTCAAACCAGAACTCAGAAATACTCTTTGATATTAGTCTTTCAACTCTAAGCTTTTCAACTTCATTGGAGTAGTATTCTTCAATGCAGCTTTTAATCGTGTCTAATAACCTTGCACACAAAGATAAGTTTAAACTCCATATGAAGTACTCATCTTTATCATTTTCAAAGTTACTTAGTGAGTTTACCCACTCAACTTTTAAAGGCACATAAGTAGCAATGAATTTTTTATTCTCGATAACATCTTTGGCTAGTTCATATCGACTCGCAAGTTTGCACAAGTTCTCATGTGCTAGCATTTTTATTAGTGCTGTCTTGCCTGAACCTCTAGAGCCAAGAATCATTTGGTTCTGTTCCGAAAATAAGCAACCAAAAGAATCTGTCCATACAAACTCGCTGGTTAACTGATTGGAGCTCAAACTTCTAGCGTTTGAGCTTTCGAATATAGCACTCAATTCGTTGTAATCAGTCATCATCACTCCATCCAAAGTATAAAGTCATCTAGTTTTCCTGGCATCATTTCGATTCCCATTTCATTTGCTAGTTCAGATACGCATTTATGTAATAATTTCCTATTGCAATACATTAGGTTTGGTTCGTTTTCTAATATATCTGACCAGCGAACATGGTCCTTGTCTTTAGATACCTTGTTTATAATACTTTTGAGTATCTTAATTATCTTATGTTTAGATGCAATGAATCCAAAATGCTCTTTGTGACTAATATAATCTCGCTCACTAATAGATTTCTTCCATTTGTGATTTTTGAAATATGCCCAAGTTTTCACTTCGCCTCTTGAATAGCCATTTTCCTCACAGTAATCTTTGTGTTCTATTATATGGAGGAAGTTAGCTACACCATTGTGCCATTCTTTTAGCTGAGCACTAAAGCTACCAGAGCTAAGTATATTTACACAGTGCCCTTCATTATGAAGTTTGGAATCAAAACGAGGTATGTGCTTATGTCCATGAACTATAAAGTCAAACTCATTTCTACTTGCAAACTTCAGAAAGTCTTCAGCATTTTTCATTTGACTATAATCGGGTTCTTCAAATGTTCTGTCTGTATATTGTACTGGGTGGTGATGTGTTAATAGTAAGCGAAACCTTTTCTTATTATCTTTTGGAATGATATTGTTTAGGTTATGTTCAATAGTTTCTAAACATTTAAGGTTCACTTCTCCAAATTTTATTTCTTTACTATACTTGTCATAAGCAGATGAGTTTATTCCTAGGACTATAATTTCATCGTTGACCCATATGCTTGCATATGGGTCTTGATAGTAATTAGAGTAAGCTGCGTTAGACAAGATTTCATTGAAAAAAGTACTTTCTCTTATATTTGTGTACTTTTGTTCTCTAGACTCTGTTTCACTTTTCCCATTTTCACTTGCTTCTTGTTCATGAGACCAGTTGCTATCATGATTACCTGGAACGAAAAAAGTGTTCTTTTGCTCAATGCCAAATGTCTCTTGAACATCCTTAATGCGTTCCGAAGCGAGCCTAAATTCACTCGGTTCAGCAGTCTCTGTTATATCTCCTGCTATAACGAGATGAGTCGCCTCTAAACCCACTTTAGTAACGTGATCTTTTAAATCTGAAATATAGTCTTCAACCAAGGGTGAAGTTGAGCCACTGGTAGAAGTGCAAAAATCCAAAGCTCTTGCTTTCATCCCGACATGCAAATCACTTATTACAAGTATTTTCATTAGCCTTCAATTTAGCTTTAACCTTTTGGAAATTATAACATTGTTGTGTGTCTCTTCCATAGCGAACCTTAGAGTATGTGTTTGAAATCTAATAATTTCACCAACGAACTGATTGTTTGTTTTCGAGCATTAAGTGAATCTACTCATCCAAACATACTTCAATGAGTACTAGTTGAACATTCTCAATGGAAAAAGTGTAGCGAATGAAATGATAAAGTGGACTATTCCTCCCGAGATAGTTGGTTTTCACCTTGTCATCGGGAGCATGCACAGTGATTCTGTTTGCATCCCTATCACTAAAGTGTTTGCCCTATACCCACGCAAGAGGTTTCTTAAAAAAAACGAAAAAAAAACATCCAAGCAGGTGTCTGTAATCACACGATTTTTTGAGAACTCCCGAAAAAGAGCCAGTTTTTGATTGTTCAAATTTCAAAAAATGTCTGGTAGCCTATATTTGTTTCCAATTGAGCCTTAAATTTGCCAAGTTTCTTGATTCTCGGCCATATATACTGTCACTCGACAACGGCTTTCTTCTGATCGTATAGATTCCCATTTTCATTTTTGTACTTTTTCATCTTTGAAAGTCACTTGGCAGTTAAACATACTGGGTCTTTTCACAGCTTGCTGTGGCCCACGACAAAAAGCTTGTAACCAAAAACACGGTTTGTAATCAAACAGATCTGAAGTGGTAAAAAATTTTTTAGGCTATGACTCCTGTTGCCTCATCATCTTTCGCGTACAGCTTATAAGTTCGGCTTCTGAGAAAATCAATGTGTGTCTTAGCTTCATTCGCTAGATCGCCAGCATAAACCAGTGAAGTTTCAACATTGGCATATTTTCCTTCTCTCGCTGCACTGAACCAGTTAAATGAGCCAACGGTCATATACTTATCATCCGCAAGTATGATCTTACTATGAATCCCATCTATTACGCTTACAAGTATCCCTAGCTCTTTCAGTGCATTGCAGCTGTTTTCAAAAGACTTTTGCTTATTAGCGTCAAAGCGATTAGAGATAGTTGTATTGAAGTGCTTGTCTGTATAAATAGAAATTGTGACTCCTCGGCTAATTGCGGTTTTCAGTTTAGCTAAAATACCTGTTGTTTCTAGTTTGTCGAATATAAGCCAAGGCGATACGATGTCCACTTTTTGTACTGCCTTGTCAAGAAGTTGCATTACAAAGGCATCATGCTCGTCGGCATTATTTAGTAACTTTGGTTGACCACAAATTTGAAGCAAGTCTGGTCTTTTTCCCGTATTGAATTTGAGTTGATTTGAATCCAGATTAAACAAATATTTAGATAAAAGACCCCTAGGCTTAGATTTGTGCGCAGCAGCAATGATATCCATGTCACCAAACACTAAGAAGCTGTCTTTAGCTCTTGAAACGGCCACGTTTAACATTGTGGTGTTCATATCAATGAACCCACCATTGCTGTGTTTTGTATATACCGGAGAGAATATAACGAGCTTACGTTCAGCGCCTTGTAAGGAGTGTACTGTACCAACTGTAAGCTGACCTTCCCCCTTCCCAACTGGAATACCATGGGCGACACAGGCTTCTGATATAGCCGCGACTTGTGCCGAAAATGGTGTAATGACACCAACAGCTTTTTCTAATGGTTCACCAAAGTGCTCTTCAATCTGTTTTTGATTGCTAGCTAACCAAGAAGCAACAGTTTCGGCTTCTAACTTGTTTCCACGACTCCCACCAAACAGTTCTGCTAAGCCATCAACATGCAGATAGCCGAAAGGTGGGTAAGGGGACTCTAGATTTGCCGAGCCTCTCTTCGCTATTAACAGACCGTTGTAGCAAAGCTCATTACAATAGGATATGAGTTCGTCATAGCATCTGCGATGTTCTTGTAAAAACATTCCAGACTCTGCTTCTGTTTTGTAGTGGTAACGGCTTGCGTGCTGAGCAATATGCATAACACTACCTGTAACCACACTTCTCCCTGAAGCCTGTATAGACTCGTACTCGTCATTATCAGTAATGAGTTTAGATTGCTTGAGGTTTCCAACATCGATACATGCATTGAGCTGCCTGACGGGTTCTATCTGATAAATATCTCCTATCACCAGTGCTTTTTTCGCTAACGAAAATGATGCCCCCGCGACTTCTGGTGAAACCTGCCCTGCTTCATCGACAATTAAAAGGTCGATTTCGTTGACTAAATACTCTGTCTTAAAATCGTTTTCCCCTACATACGCCTTGTAAGTCATGTGTGACGGTAATGAGTGAAAGGTTGATACGACACATGGTGTTAACATCATTCGCCTTCTCCATCGAGGAAGAACGGCTTTGAGCCCTGTTTTATTCGCTAGCTCTTCCAACTTGTCCCCTTCTTCTCTACAAGTGAGAAGCCATTGAGCCTCCCAGTAGTGTACTGCAAGCCTAAACAGTCTAAATCGCACGGTAATATCAAGAACAGGATCTATATCCTCAAAAGATGGCGTTGAGTTAGAGTCTGGTAGTATGCTATTTACACTCAACTTCCATTCAGCTTCTGATTTCTCAAATGCCTGATAGCAACCAAGGTATTGTTGGTAAGTCTCAGTTAGTCCAATGATGTGTTTCTTTTGAACGTTTAGGACCCTTTCCAAAGCGGCTTCTAAATTTTCGGGCAGGCACTCTAGTTCATTGGCTGTTTTACAAAGGGATTGGTGAATGAAATTTTTTCGCTGAGCTTCGCGTTTGGTTAGGACGAAAGGGAGCCAACTGAATACAGATAACCAGATTGACTCGTCACTTAGATAATTACGCCAGTTGAGCAAGCTAGTATTGGTATTAGCTTGTAATCTTTCAGCATGGTCGAGATCTTGTTTCAATTGCTCTAAAGCCCTTTTGGGGTCTATCCCCAGCAGCTTTTCCACAAGTTGCTTTTGTTTGGAGTAGTTTTTCCAGCAAGATTGAATTTGGTCTAGCGTTTGTTTATTGGCTTTTAGTTGACTAAGAAGATGGTCCTTAATGTGAGTCGTAGTTTCTAAATCCAAATTTACGAATGATGACTGAGCACGTTTAATAAAGTGAGCTTCTGCCCGATCTAAGTATTCCAAGCTCTCTAGTTGTGAGTAGAAGCGACTCGTTTGATATTTTTTAGAGGCTTCATCTTCTTTTTTGGTCGAAGGGAAGTAGCCTCCGTAGCTGGATATATCAGGTAGCCATCGACCGCTTAGTTCGTCATTTCCTTCGTCAAAATCTTTCCCAAATGCATCTATTACGTTTGTTACAGCTTGGTTGTTTGTTGATGCAGCTATGATTAGCGGTGGCTCTTCTTCTTTTAACGCTGACTCGATCCAAAGCGAAGCAACAACAGACAGCACAAATGTTGTTTTTCCTGTTCCAGGAGGGCCATTGACTGCCAAGATATCAGAATCAGTCATAGTTAGGGCATGTGAAAGCGCATCACGTTGTGCTTCAGCCAGAGGGAACTGAGCGTTCGAGTGACCAAGCCGACCAGAAATAGTGTCTGAGGAATTTAAGCAAATCTCATGGGTTGAGACAGATTTTTTCGCATACGAGTGTAGAAGTGGCGAAGAGTGATTAGAATCTGATAGCTTGTCATAAAGGCTCAATATATGTGTAGATGCGCCTGTAACATCATCTATCTTACCAATGACGCCATCTTCTAACACTGTGTACAATTCAGAGATTTTTTGCTTTGCGCAAACCTCCCTGAATAGTTCTTGAGCTAGTTTATGGTACTGTTTCCACAGTTCGTTTTGCTCAGCGATAGTTTCTTCGGATTGTATAGCGGAGATTATTTCTTCGTCTGAATAGCTTGGAGCACTATGCGTAGTGAGAAAGTCATCTAGTTTAGATACTTCTGCAATAGTAAATTTGTCATCGGCTTGAGGTGCCAAGACATCTCTTGGAATGTAGGGGGTTCCAGCGGAAAAAAATAAACCGTCGCGAGTTATCCATATAGGGCAAATAACAGGAGATAGGATCTGTGGTACTGCCCCGCGAAATTCTTGTCCGTGTTGTTTCGTTATTGTATAGAGTACGGGTCGATAATGCGCTTTTACAACGAGTACCTTGTCCTCTTCATCAACAAAAAGCTTCTTTAAGATCCCACTGCTAGGTTCTAACATACCTAAAGAAAAGTTAGCACGTTTGATATGATGATAGCCGTTAAGATCTCTCTTGTTGAGTGCACCTTTACCACTATCTGCATCGGCAAGAGAGTTCCGCCAATACCGAACCCAACTCAAGTCATTCATACTACTTCCTTACTAATCTCTATCTAATTCCTAGCGCTATTAGTAATTTACCATTAAGTCGAAAGTTTATATATGGTCTGGGTGGCATATTTGCGTGTGTACATATTCGGTTCGAGATCTATTGCATCATAAGCCAATCATCGATCTCTATGCCTAGGTTATCTCTAGAGTGAAGTCTTTGAATATAAGTAACGAATTGATCCCACTGCTGCTTATACATTTTGCCTTCTTCAGGTAACACTTTTCCGCCAATAAATGCATTGAAGTGCCGTCTAATTGAAGGTGGCAATAAATCACCTGATGCATTGACGATAGCATCGTTAGTTTGGGAAGTTACTGGCAAGGGTGTTTTCGATTCGCCCATAGCTGTTTGAATCTTAGACATATTGTTCAGTTTCTCTGTTTCATCACCTTTCACGTAGTGCTCATACGCAGTGTCGATACTATCACCCAGTATTTCGGCGGTGGCTGCAATACCAAACTCCTTGTTAGCACGGCGAGCAAATGTATGGCGCACATCATAAAGGCGGCCAGTGAGACCAAAAATAACCTTGATAGAGCTCCAAACGGGCTTATAGGTTCCATCAGTGACGTGCGAACGGCTTTTCACGCTTGGAAACATAAACTGATTCGGATTGTCTTTATATTCACGTTCATAAAAAAGATACCAAAACTCCCAGTAAATGTCGTTGTCTATTTTCAAGGTTCGTTGAGCATTGTTCTTGCTTATTTCTGAAGGGATAAAGATCGTTCTTTTCTCGGGGTTAAAATTATGAAGGTAGTTCTTATAAACCTCAGAATTACGAGCCCCAGTTAAGATCATCGTAGCCACAATCAATTTACCTGCGAGACTTCCTCGGACGTCATCGCTAGTGAAAATAGCGTCAGTAATATGGTCGTAGTTATAGTCGTAGTTGATGCTTGATTTGAACTTAGAGCTGGGAAAGCGACCAATCTCACCATCTATAGGGTTGTTGACTATATAACCTTTTAAAGCGCACATGTTGAAGACGGCGTTAAGGATGGTGTACTTTTTCCGCATGGTATCTGTTGACGTGCCCAAGCGTATTTCGCCAGTTCGTTTGTCTCTGAACTCAGCTTGCTTCCAATATTCTTCAAACTCTTGCACCCAACCTTTATGAGCACTGTTTATTTTTTTATCTATCCAGTGTGGAAAACTGTTGATGATCTCTTTGATCGTTCGATCGGTGATTGGTCTACGTTTGCCGCTTTTTATGTTGTTATTGAGTCGGTCATCTTTGTATCTTGTTTCTAAGTATTCGCGAATCGTTAAATTGCTTACTTCAACAGCTTCTGAAGAGGTTTTTTTTAACTCAATAACTTTCTCGTTAAAGATTTTTCTCGCGGTAGAAAGCTCAATTTGGGGAAGGGGAGGGCGAGTGCCATTAACCCTGACTCCAAAAACGCCAATCTTTCTCATTGCATTGATACTGACGGCCTTTCCTTTTTTAGCTTTGATGTAGAACGTTTTATCTTTGTTGCTTAAACGCAACACAAAACTAAATCCTGGCTCTTGGTTGCTGAGATCGTAAAGGTCTATTGTGCCATCTGATATGAGTGGCAGTTTGGCAATATCACTTTGCTTAAAGGTGAATACACTTTTTTTTCTAGATTGACGGCGATTCTCATCAACAAAGTCACTTAACGTAAATTCTGCTTTCTTTACCAGTTTTTTTGCCACAGCCAAGAACTCTATTTCAATATGATGTAGCGCTATTTGTAGCACAATTTCACTTTTATAGCACTGTTCATAGCACTTATGTGGGTGTTGTTGACTGTATTGAAGTTAAAGGGTTTTTTTCGGTTTTTAGTGAAATTGGTATACAAAACAAGGTGTTAATTCTTATTTTTGTATAGTTTGTTTGGGGTTGTAAAAAGAGCAGCCCCCTTAGGAGGGGACTGCGCTATCCAGCTGTGCCATGGGGGCGTAATACCAATAGTTGCAGTTCATTGCACTGTTTTACTGAGTTCAAATCTAGCAATCTACCAGAGCTGTATCAGCATCACGTTGAACGATTCGCTACGGTCATTGGTATAATCAAATAAGATGCGCTGCCTATGATATTCAAAAGTGAGCATATCTCAAGACTTAATGTTTGCTTT
>WJXF01000163.1_pt1 | contig 13799 bp, 14 predicted proteins | sample 9263211 | NCBI WGS metagenome assembly WJXF01 (sample SAMN12697362, study PRJNA563984) | aquatic metagenome | isolation source: water sample from a prawn hatchery tank treated with erythromycin, plated on... | place: Australia | collected 2018-10-17
TGCTCTATCCAGCTGAGCTAAGGGCGCGCTACAGGGACAGGATTATACGAGTTCAAACGGGTAAATCAACGGGTTTTCATAACATTCTGATCTGAATGCCTAAAAAAAGTCCATTAAAACGCTTAATGTTCAAAAACACCACAAAGCAAACGTTTGCGTATGGATGTTGATAAGAAATTCTGCGACAATGCGCCGCAGATAATCTGCCTTCTTAATTTATAAGGAAAGTCATGACTGCTCAAAATATAGACGGAACTCTCATTTCCCAAACTGTTCGATCCGAAGTGGCTGCACGTGTTAAAGCACGTGTTGAAGCTGGGCTACGTGCTCCTGGTTTAGCAGTGGTTCTAGTTGGTGAAGATCCTGCCTCTCAGGTTTATGTCGGTAGCAAACGCCGCGCATGTGAAGAAGTTGGGTTTGTTTCTAAGTCTTTTGACCTTCCTGCGTCTAGCTCAGAAGAAGAGTTACTAGCGCTGATTGATGAATTAAACAATGATGATGAAATTGACGGCATTCTAGTGCAATTACCCCTTCCTGCGGGCATAGACACAACACATGTTTTAGAGCGCATTCACCCAGAGAAGGACGTGGATGGCTTCCACCCTTATAACGTTGGCCGTCTTGCGCAACGTATTCCAAAGCTTCGCTCTTGCACGCCAAAGGGCATCATTACCCTACTCGACCGTTACAACATTGAGCTACGTGGTAAGCATGCGGTTGTGGTTGGCGCATCAAACATTGTTGGTCGTCCAATGACACTTGAGCTGCTGCTTGCGGGCTGCACAACAACAACATGTCACCGTTTTACCAAAGACCTAGAGAGTCATGTGCGTCAAGCTGACGTTGTCGTGGTTGCGGTTGGTAAACCTAACTTCATCCCTGGTGAGTGGATTAAAAAAGGCGCAGTGGTGGTCGATGTCGGTATTAACCGTCTTGATTCAGGCAAACTAGTTGGCGACGTGGAATACGACAAAGCACGTGAAAGTGCGAGCTTTATTACTCCTGTTCCTGGTGGCGTTGGCCCAATGACCGTCGCAAGTTTAATTGAGAACACGATGCTCGCTTGCGAACAGTTCCACACAGACAAATAACGTAAATTTCAGATACGAAAAAGGCTCCGCAAGGAGCCTTTTTGCTAATTGTTGATATCTATTTCAATTACAGACTTAAAATCACGCCCGCAATAGAAGCGCTCATTAAGTTCGCCATGACACCAGCGATAATCGCACGGAAACCATGCTTAGAAATAAATGCACGCTTTTCTGGTACCAAAGAGCCCAACCCACCAATCAGCATCGCCATGCTTGAGATATTTGCAAAGCCACACAAAGCAAACGTCACGATTGCTTGTGAGTGTTCACTAAGTTGAGACTTCACTTCTGCAAGCTGGATGAAAGCGACGAACTCATTCACCACAATCTTGTTACCAATCAGCGAGCCTGCTGTGGTTGCTTCTTGCCATGGTATACCCAACAACCAAGCGACTGGCGCAAACACAAAACCTAGGATGAGCTCAAAACTTAATGGTGTCCCAATCAGATCACCTATCCAGCCTAACATGCCGTTTAGCATTGCAATGACACTAATAAACGCCAGTAACGTACCACCGACCGATACAGCAATGCGTACACCCGCCATGGCACCATCGGCTAATGCTTCTACTACGTTGGTTGCACGTGGAATTTCAACTTGGCTAATGTCGATATCTGCTGCTTTATCCGTATCTTCTGGCATTAAAATTTTTGCCATCAACAAGCCGGCAGGTGCTGACATAAATGCAGCAGCAATAAGATAGTTGAGATCGACACCCAGTGATGCGTAACCAACCAACGTTCCGCCAGCAACTGACGCTAAACCACCTGTCATAACTGCAAAGAACTGCGAGTCAGTCATGTGTTTTAGGTAAGGCTTTACCATTAATGGTGCTTCAATGGTGCCAACAAAGATATTCGCCGTAGCAGACAAAGACTCAGCACGACCGATACCTAGCAGCTTTTGAATACCACCACCGATAAAGTTAATGATTTTTGGCATCACACCAATGTGATAAAGACCTGAGATAAGAGAGGAGAAGAAAACGATGATACCCAGAACATTGATCGCAAAGGTGAAGCCCCCTGTCGCCAAATTACCGAATAAAAACGCAATGCCCTCTTGACCATAGTTGATCAAATTCGACACAACACTGCTCACTGAATTCAGCGCATCTCTTCCTGCTGGTACATATAAAACCAACAACGCAAACAGTACCTGCAAAGCAAACGCAAACGACACCGTTCTCAGCTTTATATTTTTTCTATTTGTAGAAAGTAGCCATGCTAGGAATAGTATGGCTACGATACCAATAATTGAGTTCATAAAATGAATCCGACAGAAGGGGGATATGGAAGGCACCGGATTGTATAGCGGACTCAAAATGCTGCAAGTTGAGGATGTTAACAGTGTGAAAAGTTTAAGCGACCAATAACTGACCAACAAAATAACCAATTGAATTTATTAAAGATAAACGTTTGCTTATTTTAATTATTTCCATATGGAAAATATGTTTCTGGTTCAGGAAAAATTTTTGTGAAGTGAATCACCTTATGTGTCGTTCTACAACGTCATTGATCCTGTTATTTAGGAATAGAGATGTAAGGTGCTAAACGTTGGTCCCAATGACAAGGGTTGCCGATCTTCTGTTTGATAAAGTTAATCACTGCGGATATTTTTTTTGGCATATGTTGGCGGCTTGGGTATACCGCATAAAACGGCATCGACTGGCTGGCTTTCCAGTCAGGTAACAGCTGTATTAACTTACCCGTTCTGAACTCATCACCCAGCAAGTAAGTGGCAAGGTAGGCAATACCCCAACCTGCAATAGCCGCGTCCCGGACGGCTTCTGCCAGATCCACTGAATAGTTACCCGAGACTTTTACGTTCAATTCTTGCTGATCTTTGGTAAACGCCCACCCCGTATAGTCACGCTCCCAACTTCTGTATATGAGGCAGTTGTGAGCAGATAGGTCATCCGGTTCTGTTGGCGAGTCATGTTTCAATAAGTAATCTGGCGATGCCGCAACAACAAACTGGCAATCCGTCAAACGCTGCGCAATGTAACCTTCAGGCAAATGCTCGTTGTTGGTTACCCATAAATCGAGCCCTTCGGCTAACATATCGACCTTATAGTCAAACAGATGTACTTCCACTTGAAGTTGAGGATACAGTTCGCGTAACTCTTGAATCGCTGGAATAATGTGTAAGGTACCAAATGATTGCGACAACCCAAGACGTACCAAACCTGCCACTTCATCCCGCTGGGTTTCCATCTCTAATGTGGCGCTGCTCACCGCTTGTACCACTTGCTCACAGTGATGAAAAAAGGTTTTCCCTGCCTCTGTCGGCGTAAAGCTTCGCGTAGTGCGTTGAACAAGCTTGATACCAAGAGACGCTTCTAACTGACTCAACTGTTTACTCACATGAGACACCGACACGCCTAAGCTCTTTGCAGCAGCTGTGAAGCTTTTGTGTTTAAGAAGAGCGGAGAAAATCACCATTTGTGCGGCACGTTCAGATAACACGCTTTACCTCGATTTGGTTATAGAAAAAACAAAGGGCTCCGAAGAGCCCTTGTATTGAAGACTGGATGCCGAATTGTTTGTGGCAGATCAGTATTTAATGCGGTCAGCCAAGTGGCTCACAGCAAGTGCGAAGTAGTAAGAGCGGTTCCACTTCATCAATACGTTGTAGTTATTGTAAACCAGATACGTACGACCATTCTCGTCGTCCGGCATGATCAACCATGCTTTGATGTCTTCATCCAGTTTTGGCAACGGGCTACCGTCATATTTTGTGATACCTAATTGGCTCCACTCTTGAAGGTATTTGCCTTTTTCAGCCGTGCGCCCTTCCAGGCTGCGATCAATATTTTTAGGAACCTTAACTTGGCGACCCCAAGTATATTTATCATCCCAACCAGACTTGCTCAAATAGTTAGCGGTTGATGCAAACACGTCCGCTTCAGATTGCCATATGTCTTTTTTACCATCACCGTTGCCGTCAGCAGCAAAACGAAGGAAAGAGCTTGGCATAAACTGGCATTGACCCATCGCACCAGCCCATGAGCCTTTAAAGTTCTCTAGCTCAATATGGCCTTGATCGAGGATCTGAAGTGCCGACATAGTCTCTTTACGGAAAAACTCTTCACGACGGCCTTCAAATGCCATTGTGGATAGTGCATCAATCACTTTAAAGTTGCCGGTAAACTTACCAAAGTTACTTTCAACTCCCCAAAGTGCCACAATAAAGCGCGGGTGGACACCGTACTCATCGCCTATACGCTTTAGCTCAGTGTAATGCTCTTTGTAGAGTTGTCTGGCTTGCTTCACCTTCCATTCAGGCACCGCGCGAGGAATGTACTCATCCAATGTCAGTTTCTTTTCTGGTTGGTTTCGGTCCGCTTTTACTGCTCGCGGCTTGTACTCAACATTAGCAAAAGCAGCACTAATGACCTGCTCTGAGATACCTTTATCACGAGCTTCAGCACGCAGCTTATTCAAGTATTCATCAAAACCCTCGCTACTTGCAAAAGCCGAGGTACACATACCAACGCTAAGCATGGTAGCCAGTATTTTTTTCATATTGCCCTCCTTGAGCAAGGCAGAAATCCCAGATGAAAAACGATGACGTTATTCGCCTTTCTGCTGGGCTTTTTGTTCTTTGTACTTTTCTAATAGGTTCTCCGGCGGCGGTGGAACCTGAAGAAAGAAGCCATCATTTTGTAATGAAGCCTTCACTTTTTCGATATCAACTTGTGCCAATTTACGGCCATCAAGTTTAATCGTCATGACAGCGATAGGCTTACCGAACATCTGCATTAAGGTGTCAGGAACCTGTGAAAAATCATCCTTTTTCGGAATATAGAGATAAGTACCTTCTTTTTTCGAGCTTTTATAAATAGAACAAAGCATGACACGCCTTTTATGCTGATTTAGCCGCGTTGAGTGCGGATTAGGTTGAAAACGTCAAATTCTCGCAAACTTAATAGCAAATTTGAGATTAATTCACCTATTTGCCCACGAGAGAACTTGCTGCGTCAAAGGATGAAATATAACATGACATACCTAGTTTAAGGCAACGCTCTTTCAATAAAGGCAAGAAGTCCACGATGACCCATTCACCAGACCTTAAAGGTAGCAGTTTTACATTGTCAGTTTTACACCTTTCTGACAATGAGATCGCAAAGACTGTCGAATTTTTGCAAGAAAAAGTTTCTCAAGCACCTTCTTTTTTTGCATCCGCGCCTTTGGTAATCAATATAGCAAAAGTACAAGGCGACATTGATTTCCCTAAGCTTAAACAAGGCATCTCAGATGCCGGTTTTATTCCGGTCGGTGTAACGGGCTGTAAAGACAAGCGTGTACAAAACCTTGCTTCCGAAGCTGGCTTCGCCATTATGTCGGCGAGCAAATCGCCAAGCCAAGCACCTGCCAAAATGGCACCAACGAAAGTAGTTCGTACGCCTGTCCGCTCAGGACAACAGATCTACGCAAAAGATGGTGATTTGGTGGTGCTAGCGCACGTAAGTGCAGGTGCTGAAGTCATTGCTGACGGCTCTATTCATATCCATGGCACACTTCGAGGTCGTGCGATTGCAGGAGCAAGTGGTCAGCAGGAAGCGCGTATTATTTGCCACGATTTACAAGCAGAACTGGTATCCATTGCGGGTGACTACTGGTTAAGCGATCAAATTGAAAGCGAGTACTGGCAAAAGAAAGTAATGATCAGTAAAGCCGATGAATCATTACATTTAGAAGTTCTCGCGATTTAATCTAAAAAGGAAAAAAAATGGCACGCATTATTGTAGTAACGTCTGGTAAAGGTGGCGTTGGTAAAACCACTTCAAGCGCAGCCATCGCCTCTGGTCTAGCTCTTAAGGGAAAAAAGACCGCGGTGATCGATTTTGACATCGGTTTGCGTAACCTCGATCTAATCATGGGCTGTGAGCGCCGCGTCGTGTATGACTTTGTAAACGTCATTAACGGCGAAGCGACATTAAACCAAGCGCTGATCAAAGATAAGCGCACGGACAACCTATTTATTCTTCCTGCTTCTCAAACTCGTGATAAAGACGCACTGACAAAAGATGGTGTTCAGCGCGTATTCGGCGAACTTGATGAAATGGGCTTTGATTTCATTATTTGTGATTCACCAGCAGGTATCGAGCAAGGCGCGTTAATGGCCTTGTACTATGCCGATGAAGCCATTGTCACAACGAACCCAGAAGTCTCTTCTGTGCGTGACTCTGACCGCATTCTCGGTATTTTAGATTCTAAGTCACTGCGTGCAGAACAAGGGCTAGAGCCAGTAAAACAGCATCTGTTACTGACTCGCTACAACCCATCTCGCGTCACTCAAGGCGAAATGCTAAGCGTTGAAGACGTTGAGGAGATCTTACATATTCCACTACTGGGCGTGATTCCAGAAAGCCAAGCCGTGCTTAACGCGTCAAACAAAGGTGTGCCAGTCACTTTTGACGATAACACCGATGCGGGTATGGCTTATGCTGACACCGTTGATCGCTTATTAGGCAATCAGGTTGAATTTCGTTTCCTTACTGAGGAGAAGAAAGGACTCTTTAAACGACTCTTTGGAGGCTAGACATGTCATTATTAGAATTTTTCCGTCCACAGAAGAAAACTTCTGCGAATCTAGCTAAAGAGCGTTTGCAAATCATTGTCGCAGAGCGCCGCAGCCAAAATGATCCTGCGCCGTCTTACTTGCCTCAATTAAAAGAAGACATCTTGAAGGTGATCAGCAAGTACGTGGCAATTGATCCAAATATGGTTGACTTAACATTTGAGCACAAAGACGACGATATCTCAGTTCTTGAGCTGAATGTGAAGCTACCAGACGAAGAAAAGTAATCAGTTTCTCTCGCAAGACGAATACTCTAATTAGAACGAAAAAGGTTGGCATCGAGGCCAACCTTTTTCATCTTTCATTACTTTAATGCTTTGTTCATCTTGTCGCCGAGTAAATCCAAACGCCACCCTTGCATCAAATCAGGCAACACTTCTGGGTCACGATCTTTTTTCCAAACCCAACTGATCAACTGATTGATCTGCTTTTTAGAGGCAAGGAACTCCGTGGCTAAACCTGACTTCTGCGAAGCCGATTTCACCAAGTCTTTCATATTTTTGAAGACCTGCTTGTAACCCGGATAGTCCATTAAACGCTCAATTTTCTCAGGATACTCTTCAGAAGGTGTTTGCTTCGCTTGTTTAACAATCGCGGCAATCTTCGCGCCATGGCGGTTAATCGCTCGGATATCAATATCTTCTGCTTCCATCTTCTTAAAGTTCGTTAAACCAAGACGAGCGACCGTTAATAGATCACCTTCTTTGAAGATAAAGTTCAGCGCTAAATCTCGTTTGATTGCTTCACGATAACGCCACGTCGCCAATGGCTTTAAAATCGCCAGCTCAGAAGGTTTTAATTGCCAAGCGCCCTTAATATCAAGGTAGGCATTCTCTTCATTGGTTACGCGAATACGTTTCGAAACGAGTAAATCACTTTCTTGCTGTACAGCTTCCCACCAACCTGCTTGCGTCACCTTATCGAACAGCTTTTCGTATAACGGTAACAAGTAATGAACATCTGCGGCAGCATAATCTAATTGCTTTTGTGTCAGTGGACGAGCCATCCAGTCGGTACGTGATTCACTTTTGTCGAGCTCTACGCCTAAATATTCTTCCACCAGCGATGCGAAGCCTGTCGATAGGCCGTGACCGAGAAAAGCGGCCATCAGCTGCGTATCCACCATAGGGAATGGTGTACAACCAAAAGCGTTTTGGAAAACTTCTAAATCTTCACCACATGCGTGCAGCACTTTTAGCACAGAAGTATCTTTTAATAGCGCTACAAACGGCGTCATATCCGTTAATTCAGTCGGATCAATCAGCGAGAGGCGATTACCATCGAAAAGCTGAATCAGACCTAACTGCGGGTAGAAAGTGCGAATACGAACGAATTCGGTATCCAGCATCACTACGTCTGCCTCTCGGGCATGAGTGCAAACCTCTTCTAGGTCTTTGTTTTTAGTAATAATTTGATAGTTCACATACTTCTCGCTATAAAAATGCCAGCAAAACGCTGGCATTCTATCATTTTTTAAATCTCTCGACTCGACGAAATCGGCTTATGCGCTTTTCTTCGCAAGTTCAGCGTCATTCTCTTCGCGTAAAACACGACGCAAGATCTTACCGACATTGGTTTTAGGTAAGTCTTCGCGGAACTCAACCAACTTCGGAACTTTGTAGCCAGTTAAGTGTTCTCGACAATGCGCGATCACTTCGTCTTTGGTCAAGCTCGGATCACGTTTCACGACATAAATCTTCACTAATTCACCAGACACTTCATGCGGCTGACCAATAGCAGCAACTTCAAGTACTTTGCCGTGTAGTGCTACAACGTCTTCAATTTCGTTCGGGTAAACATTAAAGCCTGATACTAAGATCATGTCTTTCTTACGGTCAACGATATGCAGGAAGCCTTCGTCATCGAACTTAACGATGTCGCCAGTTGATAGCCAGCCGTCTTCGTTAATCGTATCTTTCGTTGCTTCAGGTCGTTGCCAGTAACCTTGCATAACCTGAGGACCACGAACTTGAAGTTCACCAGTTTCAGTATTCGCAAGAGCGTTGCCTTCTTCGTCCACGATACGAACTTCTGTTGATGGTACCGGCAGACCAATAGAGCCATTGTATTCAACAAGATCATGCGGATATGCCGCCACCAACGGAGAACACTCTGTTAGACCGTAACCTTCGAGCAAATAGCAACCCGTGGTCTTTTGCCATCTTTCTGCCACTGAGCGCTGCACTGCCATGCCGCCGCCAACGGCTAAACGTAGATTACTGAAATCCAACTCGTGGAAATCTTCATTGTTGACCAATGCATTAAATAAGGTATTCACGCCCGTAATCGCAGTAAACGGATGCTTTTGTAGCTCTTTCACGAACCCTGGAATATCTCTAGGGTTGGTAATAAGTAAGTTACGACCACCCATTTCGACAAACAGCAGACAGTTTACGGTAAGAGCAAATACGTGATACAGCGGTAACGCTGTTACGACTAATTCACGCCCCGGAGATAAAACCGGTCCGTACGCGCCTTTTGCCTGTAGAACGTTCGCAATCATGTTGCGATGAGTCAGAATCGCACCTTTCGCGACACCTGTCGTCCCCCCCGTATATTGCAGGAATGCAATGTCATCCCCAGACATAAACGGTTTAACGTATTGTAGACGACGACCTTTACGTAGAGCCTGACGCATTGAGATAGCACCAGGTAAATCGTACTTAGGCACCATGCCCTTAACGTACTTCACGACAAAATCGACAATCGTACCTTTCGCTCGTGGCAGCATTTGACCAAGACTGGTTAACACTACGTGTTTGACTGGTGTTTTATCGACGATTTGTTCTAGCGTATTCGCAAAGTTAGACACAATCACAATCGTCGTCGCACCTGAGTCATTCAATTGGTGTTCAAGTTCACGAGGAGTGTAAAGTGGGTTAACGTTTACGGCGATACAACCTGCACGCAAAATACCAAATAATGCTACTGGGTATTGCAGTAAGTTTGGCATCATCAGAGCAACGCGGTCACCCTTTTGCAGTTTTAACTCGTTTTGCAGATACGCTGCGAATGCGCGACTACGCTCTTCCAATTTACGGAAGGTCATAACCGAGCCCATGTTCATGAATGCTGGTTGGTCTGCATATTTTTGTACAGACTGTTCAAACATTTCTACCAAAGACTCATATTGCTCTGGATTAATGGTTTCAGGTACGTCACTTGGATAACGTGAAAGCCATGGTTTATCCACGATGTTACTCCTCGTTTATAACTGGCTAAAAAATAGCGTCCTTTTTATTTTGAAAGCTATTACAGCACAGCGAACGTGCTTGAGCACGCAACTCTCAAACACTTGTTTAAATTTTGTTAACTACACCAAGAATTCGCGTTGCGACCTCGAGTATTTGCTCTAAATGACAGTGATGACCACCCTTGACAGAAACCACTTGCGGTGGGTTCTCTCCCCAATCAGCTTGGTTAGATGGTAAATTCTGAAATCCTTGATCGCCTAATACAATCAAATGAGGACAACGTATTTGGCTGGTAATCGAGTTAGCATGCGCTTGCGCCATTCGGTAAAGCGACGCACATTTTAACTTGGCGTCATGCCGCCAATACCATTTATCTCCTCGCTGCTCTGTTCCACGCTCGACTATCGGTAGAAGTTGCTCAGCGGTTAATTGGTTGGCTTGCATGCGTAATTTTAACGCCAGATCGAAGGAGGCAATGGCTCGCTCTGGCTTGTTTTGCTGTCTTATTCGACTTAAAACGCCATCGCGAAGACGAGGCAAACTGTTAGTAGGATCCTCATGAAGAGGTCCTGCTCCCTCAATTTGCACAAGAGCTTCGACCTGCTCTGGAAACGCTGCACTATAGCAACTTGCGATTAAAGCACCAAGTGAATGCCCTACTAATATCAGTCTGTTTGGTGATAATTCGTCCAAAAACTGATACAAATCGGCAATATAGTCGTGAAAGGGGTAATAATTATCGTGAGATTTATGACTCGATAAACCGTGACCAAAATGATCGATGGCGAGGAGGTGTAAGTGAGGATTAAGTTGATTCAACTGCTCCATGAGCGCTTTAAAGCTGCCCGCATTATCTAACCACCCATGAAGAAAAACGACTGACAAGTCAGCCGTTTTCTCGTTCCCTATCTCAAGGGCTGCCATTTTGCCGGCAGGAAGCTCGAATTGACGCTCATGCATCGCAGATTATTTGACCTGTTTTATCACTTTACCGTCTTGCGGGAAATCATTACGCCACATGCGGCAGTTAATCGAGTAACATGGGTAAAAGTAGGTTGGCGAGTCATACATGCGTACACGTTCTTCAATTTTCCATAAACGGTACCCTTCCCCCTTAATTACCGGGAAGATGTAACCGTGCTCACCGATCTTTCCTTCTTCTTCCCCTGCTCCTTTGCCTACAACCGTCACCAAACGGCCTTCACTAAAGGCGACAGGCTCTAAATAGCCATCAAAATAGGCGACAAAACGCCCCGTAGGCTCTTCATCAATATCAGGTTTACCAGACTCACTGATAGGAAGGTTTACAATCTCTAGACGCGTTTTATCTTTAAAGTTATCCACTTTAGCGATGATTCCACCAAGGCGAACATCTTCACTCACTTGCCCCTGAGACTCAGCAAAAGCTTTATAGTCTGTAACGACCAATTCTGTGCTTGCATTTAGCTCCTCAGGCAACGAGCTACACGCAGACAAACCAACCGTAGCAAATAATGCGAGAAAAAACCGTCCAAAAACCTTCATAAACCACCTTTCAATATTAGTAACCCCAAGCTGGGGAGATCTCACACGTAAATATCGACACCAAGTAATTGAGCCAGTTCCTCTTTTTTAGCTCGATTCATGACATCCATGTACTGCTCCATTGCTTTACGTGCGCCCCCTTCAGGAAGGTCATATTGCACTTGAGCTCGGTGAATTTGGGACTCATCCACGTGTTTTATGGAGTGCGCCACGGCGTTAGCAACCTTTGAAGGCTGACCTACAGGCTGCTTTGTTTGTGATTTATTTACCTGCTTCTTTTGACTGGCTTTATGAGTGCGATTTGCACCGGGAATCAAAGAAGGAGGCAAGCCATTAATCGACGCCATAGCACTCCATAAAAATACAGGGCAAACGCCCTGCTTTTTGTCAGGTTAATGAAAAACGGACTATTCGCGACCAGGAAGTTTTTTCCATGTCACATTATCACGTAAATAAACAGGGCTCGAATCTTCGACCGGCACGGTATTACCCTTTTTAAATTCTTGTTCAGCAAGAATCACGATGTCTTGTGAATCAGGGTACAGAACGTCACTATGCGTCAAATTAAACGGTAGGTCTGCTAATACTTCTTGGTAAGCATCCCAACCAGTACCTGCTGTCGTCCACGTTTTGTCGTCTGCTTGTGCTTCTTCAACGAGACGTGCTGGTGGAATTACGCACTCTGCATCCATCTCTGCCCACTCACCGTTTGCTTGGCGAGTGTAACGTGCCCAGTAAACTTCACCCATACGTGCATCAATGGCCACAGCGACATCGGTCACACCATGTAAGCGATAGCTACCTTGAGCCATTGCAGCCAGCGTTGAAACGCCGATCATAGGTAAGTCAGCACCGAACGCCAAACCTTGTGCGATACCAATACCGATACGAACGCCAGTAAAGCTACCTGGACCACGTCCAAACGCTAACGCATCCAGCTCTTGTAGAGTCAGGCCAGCTTCTTTGAGTACTTCATCAACCATTGGCAGTACTTTTTTGGTGTGATCGCGTGGTGCAACCGCGCTACGTGAAATCACTTGATCATTAGCCAACAACGCAACTGAACAGTTTTCAGTCGCTGTATCGATAGCAAGAATTTTTGCGCTCATTTAACTCTCTACAACTCTCATTTATTGGGTTATGCCTCAGCACTTGCGTCTGTGACAGATTGTTCTGCTTTCAGGAATGCTTTGATTCCATCTAAGTCTCGCGTCCTTGGGATAGGTGGTAGACTTCCGAGGAAAATACCACCATAGTCTCGCGTGACAAGGCGATTATCACAAATGATCAACGCACCGTGATCCTTCTGATCTCGAATTAATCGCCCGACTCCCTGCTTTAACGTAATCACTGCATCCGGGATTTGTACTTCAGCAAATGGTTCACCGCCACGTAATCGACAATCCTCGATACGGGCTTTGAGTAACGGATCGTCAGGGGCGGTAAACGGTAATTTGTCGATAATAACACAGCTCAGCGCATCACCTCTAACATCAATCCCTTCCCAGAAAGCGCCCGTCGCCACGAGTAAAGCGTTACCCAGTTCCATAAACTCCGCCAAGGTTTTCTGCTTACTCATCTCCCCTTGCATTAACACAGGCAGCTCAAGTACTTCTCGGAACTTCTCACCTAGTTCACGCATCATGCTGTGCGAGGTACATAAAAAGAAGCAGCGACCATCATTTTCTTCAATCACCGGAGCAAGCATTCGGACTAACTTATCCGCTAAGCCGTTACTGTTTGGCTCTGGCAAATACCTTGGCACACAAAGGCGCGCTTGTTTTTGATAATCAAAGGGGGACGGCAGAGAAAATTGCTTTGTAGGTTTGAGGCCAAGGCGCTCAGTAAAGTGCTTGAAGTCGCCCGATACAGCTAGGGTTGCTGACGTGAAAATCCACGCGCCTTGTTTAATCTCTATTTGCTCATGGAACTTGTCCGCGACAGAAAGAGGCGTAATGTGCAGAGCGAAATGACGAGGCGAGGTATCGTACCAGTATGAGTAACCGGTAATATCGACATCACAGACGCGGTCGATGCGGCCTTTGATCAAATTGGCTCGTTCAAAAGCGGTATCCAGTAATTGACTGCGCCCTAAAGCTATTTTGAGTACATCAATCGCCAATTCGAGGCTGTCAGTTAAGCGCAATAATTCTCGCTTAATAGAACCTGATTGCAACGCCTCACGCCAGTTGCCACGAAAGCCTGGCTCACCCAATACAATCCGCATGTCCATTGCGCTTTGCATGAGTTTGTCGCCCACTTTTTGCAATTGACGCATATCTTTGGCTTCGGTGCGGTAGGCTATTTCAATGTCTTTGGCAAGATCGTGAATTTGGCGGCTTGAAACTGACTGGCCGAAATATTCGCTCGCAATATCTGGCAACTGATGAGCTTCATCAAAAA
>WJXF01000164.1_pt1 | contig 13700 bp, 9 predicted proteins | sample 9263211 | NCBI WGS metagenome assembly WJXF01 (sample SAMN12697362, study PRJNA563984) | aquatic metagenome | isolation source: water sample from a prawn hatchery tank treated with erythromycin, plated on... | place: Australia | collected 2018-10-17
ATTTGAATGTTCTCGCGGAAGTCAGTGTGATCAACCAGGTACTTAAGGCCACGCCACGTTGATTCAATCGCTTGAACTTCTTCGTTGTGAAGAATTGCATCAACTTGCTTAGACAATTTTTGGTCGATTTCAGAGATCATCAGATCAACCAGAGATTGGTCGACTTTCTCTGTGTTCGAACTGCTTAGTAGCTCACTGATGAATGCTTCTACGCCGCGTTTTGCAACGTCAAAACCTTCATCACTTGGCTTTAAACGTGTTTCGTTAAGAATGCTATCCAGAAGTGAGCCTGATTCAACTAAGGCTGCTTCTTGTTCTGGCGCTTGTGCTTCTGCAGACATGATATCCCTTACTCTTCTTTCGCGTCTTGGTCGTTGCCAATGCTTAGTTCATCCAACAGTTTCTTTCTCGCTTCTTCATCTTGAAGAACCGATGCGATCTTCTTACGGAACGCAGGAACATTTCCTAGAGGACCTTTCAGTGCCACCAAGGCTTCGCGAAGCTCAAGTAGGCTGTTTAGTTCAGGTACACTTTTCGCGATCGCTTCAGGAGAGAAGTCCTTCATATTTTGGAACGTCAGATCAACACCAATCTGGCCGCCTTCTTCATCAGAAAGACGGTTTTCAACGTTGACTTTAACGTTTGGAGACATGCCCTCTAGCACTTCGTTAAAGTTGTCTTTGTCGATGTTAATTGGAGTACGTTCTTCAATTGGTGTCTCATCTGCACGCGCAGTAAAGTCGCCAACTACCATCATGCTTAGCGGCAGCTCTACGTCTTCTTGCGTATCGCCAGTTGCTGGAACATAACGGATATTAATTCGCTCTTTAGGAGCCACCGAGCCGTCACGTGACATAATTCGTTCCTTATCTAACTCTTTAATTAGTCGTAAATTGCTTTCCACTCTTCATACTTCTCAGGTAGAAGATCCTTGCTTCCAAATAACCGATGGAGTGTTTTTCGAATTAGGTCTTCTAACTGTGACGATAAGTGGGGTTCCCAGCTCGCGAGATTAAACGCTTTTTGTACTTCCCACCCCTTCTCAAGATACGGCAAACACAAAGGGTATAATCCAACAGACTGGTAAGCTGCTATCAATTGCAAATACAGCATGAACTGCCCACGTCCCGAGCTATCCAGCTCAAGTTTGCGGGCAAGCTCTGCGGCACATTCCCCTAGATTTTCTAGAGTGATATCCTCCATTGGCAGCGAGTCTTCCTGCGAAATCACAACCGTTTGAACAACGGGTTGAGAAGTCGAAGAAGTAGTATCTTGAGTCGATAACCAGCTCAAGGTCGCTTCATCTGCAAATGGTATAGAATTCTTAAATGAGAGGTGCTCGATGCCCTCTAGCGATTCAACAAAACGCGTCACTTCTTGTTTCACAGCAAGCGCTGCATCATCAAAGCCCAAGTTATTAAGCATCGAATACACGAAGTAATGGCCCGTCAGCCAAAACGGCGCATCCGTTAATGTGCGCTCCAAACGCTTAATGGTGTCGATGTCGCTTTCTTGTTCAGCTTTATCTCGGTATTCCGCTTGTTGATCGGACGACACTGCCAAGCTCAAAGGCGTTTGATTATTTTGGTGGTCGGGTAGACCATCAATGTCATCCCAAGTCAGATGACGATAAATCCGGTAAGCCAGCGGATCACTTGGGTTCGCATGAAGCATGACTTCCGCAACCTTCTTCAAGGTGCGCTTAGAAGCCGTAGGCGAAGAGAAGTCCGTATCGACATCGACTTCTTTTGCTACCGCTTTCTTAACTGGCGCAGGTTTAGGGGCCGGCGGAACCGCCTTCACCGGTGCGGTTTGCACTTCATTCTGCGCTGGCGTTTCTTCGGCAGCAGACTGCGTAGCTGGTGCAGGCGCCGCTTGTTCAACGTTAACGACTGCATCATCGCTCTGCTCATCAGCCGCCGCTTGTTGAGATAAAACATTGAGTTGAGTGCGAATCTCAAAGAAATCCGCTTCTGAGTCTTGATAAACCTCGTCGTACTGACGCTGCACTTCTTCAATAGTCGAAATGCAGTTTGATACCAAATCCCATGACTGAGCGCTTTCCGCTAACTTGCTGCTGACCAGTTTAAACTGATGGTTCAACCATTCGACCGCGCCATCTCGACCCCGCTTTCGCGAAGGATACAATTCAACGCCAAAGCGACTTAACGCCTCACTAAGCAGCTTTAGACCTTGTTCAAAGCCTTGCAGACCAAACTCTTCTGTTAGCGCGCGAACGAGGTAACAAATGGCTTTTAAGTCTTTACTGTGGTGCTCTAGAACTTCAGTCGCGTGCGTTTTTACCACGCTCCAATCTACTGTTTCGCCAAACAAGGAACCGAATTTCTTCACTTCGGACTCCATCATTTCGTAGCAAAACTCGTAACGGGCATCGTTACCCACTGGAGATTCATCAGAAATAGGATTAAGCAGACGATCGATATCAATGTTGGACAAAATTCACGTCTCCTTCAGTCAAGTAATCTCTCAACGCACGCGCTACCGCAATTGCGCCATTTGCTGGCTTAGATAATCGATGGCTCTGCTCTATCGCATCCGACGCCATGCTATCTAGAATTTTCGTGATTTCTGTAAATTTACTTGGTGCATTCCGTTCTAAATCGGCAAGGGATTCATGTAGCTTTTGTTTGTCGTAAACGGATTGCTCCATCACGGTGCTAAACAAAATAAATTCGCTTCTTGCGACGATTAAATCCTTTATTTTTTTGTCTAGTTCTGGCGTATTACCGAAGTAGGCTTTGGCTAATTCAGCTTCTTCAATTGCTTTGGTGTAAAAGTGCGCTTCTGCATGTTTATCGATGGAGTCATTAATATTTTCCATCACAGCCTTTGGTAAGACTTGGTTGTAGAAATAGGCTTGTGACTGGTTTAATAACCATGCCTCTTTCATTTCATTTTCTGCGAGCTTAGCTTCACCATCTAAAATTAAGCGAGCAATCTGCTTATCTCGACTGCCAGCTATGGCAGATACTTTCATGGAATCGATAGACGCGACATTTAATCCAGACATCACTTTAGTCAACGCCTCATCCGCATATGGAAACAGGGCACCGTCACGAACAAGGGTTTCTCGCAAGGTGACAAGCTCCTTACGTAATTCGACTAATGCCATTGGTAAGCCATCCGCTAACGATTGATACGACGTTAACTGAGCCTGTTTTTCTTCATATAAATTCGAGAGGCTTAACTGCTGAGCTTGATATGCTGTTCGATAAGCTACTGTCATATCAATACTCTGAGTAGCTTGAGACAATTCTTCTTTGATTTTCCATGGAGGCTGAGCCAAAAAAGAAGCCGTTTCAGAGGGCGTAATAACGTGAGTTACAGTAGTGACACCTCGGGAAAAAATGGCATCCAATTGATCTTTATTCTGTTGATACAAATAACTTCCTGCTGTTGCCAGCACACTCAACACTAAGCTCGCCTCTAATATTTTAAAGCGACCATACGCCGTTTTATCATTTGGCTTACAGTGTGTAAGCAGCAAATCCGCGTTACGCAAGCTACTGAAAATTGGTGCGTTAGAATTTGAGCTAATTGATTGCGTATCGATTCGCGCTAACTGTTGAGCAAAAGAAATAGCGGTATAGCCATGCCCTCTTGGTTTGTTGATGACTTCTTTCAGCAATTTCCAAATATGAACCGGGATCAAAGCTGGACGCTTTCGGTCTTTTAACTGCTTATTCCAAGCATCACCAAATATTGAGCCTAAAAATAGATGTCCAGCGAGCAAAGCGAGAGAGTAAACATCATCTTGCGGTTCCGCGATGCCAGTTTCTATATAAAGAGGGGAAGCGTAGCTCAAGCTTGCTTCTGCGTAAGGTTCTGTCTCTCCAATGTAACGAGCAGCGCCGAAATCAATGAGCTTAACGTAATCGCCTTCACTCACTAATACGTTAGATGGTTTAATATCAAGATGGCAGATACCTCTTGTATGCATAAACTCTAGAGCGCCAGCGAGTTGATACACCAACCAAGCGATGTGGTCGTGGCGGAAGCCTTTAGAAGAATGACGCTCCATTTTTTCTGCCAGTGATTCACCTTGGATCCACTCGTACATCAAATATGGGCGTTCGAATTCGTTGCCGATTTTTACAAAGTTAGCCACGCTAGGGTGTTGAGAAAGCTCCAGCCTGCTCGCTTCGTTAATCAACATTTTGCTCGCAAATTCTGGCGAGTCATCATTGATAACTTTGCAACAGATTTGCTTCTCTGGCTGCCCTTTTTTTGCAAGATGGTAAACCGTTGTCTTACCATTTTTAGAAGGAAGCTTGTCTAATACATCAAACTGTGAAAAAAGCACGTACTCAAGCTTCGGCTTATTTTTTTCTGCTAGCCTTTGCTCATTCAGTTTCTTTTTCTCAATAGCTTTAACAACCAACTGATCGATATATCCTTTGGCTGTACTCTGATTATTAGACACTTAGTACTCTTTCATAGAATAAATATTATTAGAGTTGAATAATATTTTCTTGAACGTACTTGTATCAAGGTTGGTATTTAAAACAAACAGTAAGCCTATTATTTTAGTTATTATTACTAACTTATTAGACCTTTTTACTTACGCTTTCACTGCATGAGTTATACGCTTTTTCGTGTTACAAACTTCAACCTAATAATATGAGTATATTTTCATTGCCATTTGATCGATGAGTGCCCGCTAACATTGCAGTAATTGGAGAACTCCTTTGTCACCATGAAAGTCGAACATTAACAACGTAGTTGGTTGCTTAAAGTGGTGCTCTCTGACCGCAAAGGCAATTAAAGCGAGAGAAGAACAACTGCCCATTGTGCCCCACAACTCATTGATAAGCTGCGGTTGTTCTGGGTTCGTGAATCGTTCTGCTTTAGCCCCCAGAGCAAAACCGTAATCTTCCGAATGCATGCGCAGGTTCGTCATATCGGAATACACTTCACCAAATGAATCAAGCTTTTTACTCGCACGTTGAACAAGTCGAAACATGCCTCTTCGGTCTGAAGTGTTTAATTCCGTATCAATGTAGCCAAGCTGCGCTTGAGGCTTAAGTTTCAATGTTTCTACGGTATTTCTTCGACAAAGAATTAAACCCGCCCCACCCTCACTCGGAATAACGCCCCATGGATTATTGGTACTCATTACCATCGCATCGTCGATGAGTGTTTGCATCGAACTCACCAAGGAATCGACACTGATACACATCATAGCATCATATTTATCCAATGATTTCATGGCCTGGAGAACGAAACTGGGCCCACTGGCATGAACAGCATTCACCACAGAGAGAAATTCAGCATAGTTACTTTCACCAAGCCATTCTTGCACCTTTACTAGTGAAACAGACGCAGGCACCGCTATAAGCAAAGGTATTGGTCTCAATGAACGTGGTAACTGTGCTAACAATGAATCAAGCAAGTGGGTGATTAACTCACACGTTTTCTCAAACTGCTCACTTTCTTTGGTGTATTCGATTTTGGCGTAAGTAAAACGCTCGATACCATCATCCCCTACACATTGGTCGAATCTTCCTAAGTCAGCATACGAAACTGCACTAGCAATATCTAAATTCATACCGGTTGGCGTCATCACTTCCATCCCTAGCACGTAACGGCCTGTTGAATTATGCATGCTCGCTTACCTCTTCCAACTTAGTGATGGATGTCGACACCAACAAATGTTCCTTGCCCTGACAAGGAAACGCAGCGGTGTAACTGATTGATATAGTTTTCTTTTCCGTATCAACGAATAAGGTGTACATCGCCATATCAGCTTGATAACTTTGATCTTTGAACGTCGCGATCGCACGGTATTTTTCTTTAGGAATTCGAAATGAAAGCGTGTCATCATGACAAAAGCCACTCATCATCAAACGCTCCCCCCCACGAAGGAAGCCTTTGCACTGTTGATCAATAGGCGCGCTTTGGAAGAACCGCTTATCAAAATCGAGTGGCAACATTGGCTTGCGATTCTCAATCCAATCGTCATCGAACGTGCCGGCCAGCTTCTGGCGCGACTCAAAGAACGGAGGCACTGGCCCGAACCCCGCAACGCGTAGTTTTTTCGCGGCGGCACTCCAGTCCTCTCGGGGATAAAAAATCGAGGGCACTTTCTGTTCAAGCAATTCTTTGTTGGAGTCGGCAACCCCACCACCTATTCGGTTACGTAAATCACCGCCTACCGCGCAAGTGTAATCAATGTCTTTTTCAATAAATGGGACTGGATTGCTCAGCGTGATACTGCCAGCATGCTCAACCCATACGCGTTCCCCGTGAATAGCGAGAGTCTTATCGATATGACCATCAATCAGCACACGACACTCTTGGTATGTCACTGGCTTTTTCGCGTAGCTGCGCGCTTTGCCGTAAACAAGTACATCTGTGTTTTCTTTGGTATACGCGAACTCGTGGTCAACTTTCATCGCAGAGAAGCCTTCTTCGCCCAAATATTGGGGATCATCGAAGATTTCACTTTCACCTAATTCGTGCCAAACCACACCATCGAATTGCCATGTGCGTTTGGCGACTACAACCCAGACTTCATCGCCGTTTTCGTCACGTTGAAAACGACCTTTGAGTGATAGCTCAGGGTGCGCCTCAATATCCCATAACTGCATTGCTATTCCTTAAGTTGAATCGTTCGCTCGCAGAAGGTGCGGCCTTTAAATTGTTAAAGTTCCAGTCTTGTTGATGAATCGGCATTGCCATATCCCAAGGCACGTAGGCTCTGGATTGAATACAGATTTGGCGCCATAGCCAGTCGCGGAACAGCACATCAACGTTAGAATCTTGCATCGCAGCTAACGTAGACTCGAAGCTCAATGCGTAACCCAAGCGGCTTGGTAGATTTTGGATATATTTTTCATCTTCCACCCACTCATTGAGCAGATCGACAATCTCTTCCCATTCATACTCGACACCAACATCTTGCGGATTCAGAGGAAGAAGCTTTCCGTAGACGACATACAAGGCTTGAAGCCAAATTTCACCTTCAGCTTCCTCCAGACTTTCCAAGTGCTCGATGATTTGGGGCACCAGTTTCCAATCACCACTCAGCGCAAAATCAACAGGTGCTAATGAAGAAGAGATATCAAACGCCTCAAACTCTTTTAACTCAAGCAACTTGGCATAAGTGAGCACTTGCGCTGATGGTAATCCATTTGGTTCGATGCCAAAGCACTGACGGAGCCAAGTGCCTCTGTCACGTTTGGTAATCAAACGTTCAAATAGATATTGTTCGCTGCCTGCATTGTCATTGAGCCAATCAATCCCCTCTTTCACGTCTTGTAAAGCGAGCAGTGGCAAAGCAACATGAGAGCTAATGATGCTGGCTTTGTGCCAGCGCTTGATGAGAGAAACACTTAATGTTTGACGTACACGTAAGCATTCAAAGTAAAACGCACTGGATGTCGCATTACCCTCAATAAGCTCCGAAAGCGTGCTATCCATAGATTCAACCGGAGATTGTACGGCAATGACCATTGCGGTTTTAGCGTCAATATCTTCGAGTAAAATCAAGCCGCACAAAAGGTTATCCAACTCTGAGCCCAACTCGCCCTGCAGCATCAGCCAGCTGTAGATTTCTGGCTCTTGGCCTCTTAATTGATGAATCAAGCCCGGTGCTAATCGATAAAACGACAAGTAGACCTGCTTGAGCTCTTCAATTTGACGTTCAATAAGTTTGAGATACTCCAACTCACGACTTGGATAACCCCTTTTGTGAATTTGAACTCGCTGCCTGATTAAAAACCCGATACTTTCAGAAGCAATGGACAGCTTTTCATTACAGAAATCCAGCCATGTTACTGGCAACTGGGAAAGGTCATTCACAGCGCGCTCAGCTTTTGCTAACGCGCCTTCGACTTCTTGATTGGTTATGGGTGCCTTTAGGTGCTCAACACCGATTCTTTGTCGCATCTAGTTATCCGTTATTAGCGTGCCATAACGCGATTGCAATTAGTTAATACAAAGTAATTAGCTAACTCGACGTAAATTAGCTAATGCTAGGTAATTAGTTAATTGCGATCGTTCCGCCTTGAATTTTTTGTGCTTTTTCTGCTTGAGAAGTGACATACTTTGCTTTAGTGGTAATTCGTCCATCGCGCCCGCTATAGCGAGTTTCTGTCTCACCACTTTTGACTACCAACTCTTGTTCTGTCTCGATAACCATCTTCTTCGCTCGCAATACAAACTCGTCAGAGTCATCCAGAATGGAGAAGAAAATGTCCGTCACAAGAGGCAAGCTTAAGTCGTCGTTCAAAAATTCAACTCGACAACTTAATCGATTATCGATAGCCATTTGCAGCTCAGAACGACGAAAGCCACGTCCTAGTCTCGCAGTGAGTGGCTGCTTAAATGGGTTACCATCAAAATCAACTCGCACACTGCCCATAGACTCATTGATAGCCACTATTCTTCCAAAACGCGAAAAGCAAGCCGTTGATTCGGCTTGCTGCTCTGATATTACTTCTGTTGTAAGAGGTTGTTTTTCCATTGTTAGTTAACCACTACGTTGCCACCTTTCACGACGACTTTGTCACTGCCTTCGATCGTAATAGCCGAGCCTGATAACTTTATTGAACCATCACTGTTCATCACTAAAGAGGAACCACCCGTTTTCAATACAATCTTGTCGCCACTGATAATTTGCGTTGCACCATCAGCTTTATAAGCGGTGTTCCCTTTCACTGATACCGTTAAGTTGCCACCAACCGTCTGGTTATCATCCGCACCAATATCTGAACTCTTAGACGCACCGATAGTAAGGTTACTGTTTTCGCCAATATCTAAGTCATCATTTTTACCGATCTTAGTCGTACGGTTATCACCAATTTCTAAGTCAGAATTGTTTTTCACATACTGGGCTTCGTTCGCGTTGTATGTAACGGTAACGTCTTGCTCGACTGTCTCGGTAAACGTACTGTTTACCTGTGTCGTTTTATGCCCATGAATGGTTTCTTTATGGTCACCATGAACTTCATTCGTTTGGTGACGTGCAACCTTCAAGAATTCATCTTGACCGATATCACGGTAACGGTTGTTGAGCACCTTGGTCGACATGTCTTTTTGAGCGTGAATATAGACTTCTTCTTGGTTCGCTTCGTCTTCAAAACTCAACTCGTTGTAACCTGTTCCTTTGTGCGTTTGCGTGCGGAACGTGGTACGAGTTTTGTTTTCTGGCAAAGAGTACGGTGGGAAATGCAAACCGTTGTAAACTGCGCCCGTAACTAACGGACGATCTGGGTCCCCCTCAAGGAAAGTTACTACGACTTCGTGGCCAATACGCGGCAAATAAACTGCGCCCCATGTTGGCGCCGCCATGGATTGGCTTACACGAATCCAACAGCTTGAATGCTCGTTGTTATCACCGTAGCGATCCCAATGGAACTGTACTTTCACTCGACCAAGCTTGTCGGTGTAAATCTCTTCACCTTCTGGTCCTACAACGACCGCCGTTTGAGGGCCATCCACTACTGGTGCCGCTAGTTTAGGCGCTTTAAACACCACATCACGTGGAATACACGAGAACTGGTTGTAGTAAGTGGTTGGCATACCACTCGCTTCATCTTCATGCACTTGCGGATCTTGACCTGTGTGCATTACAGACAACATGAGGTAATCGCGGTTAATCTCAGAACGCGGGTGGTCACTGACGTTAAAGCTGTAACCAGATGCTAAGCGCATTACGTCACTCGTTGCTTCCACTTGTTGATTATCGACTATGTGTTCCGACATCCACTCCGTGGTTCTCACCTGCCCCATCAGCGGGTCGACGTATCGTCCAGGATAATCAAACTGCTTGAGATCTTGGTCTAGCTCGCCAGCCTGTGTCATCTCTTGTGGAATTTTAGGGTGTTCGTAGTTGTAATCTGTATACGTAACCTGTCCCGTTCTAACGCGGTTAACTAACTCGAGATCAGAGATATGTTCGCGATCGGCAACACCGCCACCATCGGCATGATAAACAATCGGCCCAATGTAAGAAGCATTTAGTGGCGAGCTTATCAAAGGTGCAATCGCGTCATTACTGTCGACAATGACCATCGTATGATTTGAATCGCTATGGTCAAAGTAATACCACATACCGTGTTCAGCCATCATACGCTGCACGAAGTGCAAGTCAGACTCACGGTATTGCAGAACGTATTCTTTTGGAGGATAAGTACCCGACACTTCAAATCGGTAATCGGTGACTGCCCCATCATCGAGTACTTCTGTGATGATGTCTTGCGCTGACTTTTGCTGGAAAATACGACAATCTTGGCGCTGAGATAAGAACCAAGCTTGAGGAACCAAGACTAATTGATAACGAGAAAAACGACGTCCAGTCCCTAAGTAACGAACTTCATTCACCACGCCGTTGAACACGCGCGCAGCCCCAACACCTTGTCCGTAAAGTGTCAACGTTCCTGCTTTACGTATTAACTCATCGAACGAGATATCTGGATCAAGTGAAAGTAATGAGAGATTGATGTGGAAAGGCTTAGATAACTCTTCATGAACATGAAAGCTCTCAACCCGAAATTCATGCCCACATCCAGGCACTTCAAATTTAAATTCTACGTCATTCACCATATCTTTTACCTGATACAAATAATCGAATTAGGGCCAACAATCGTTGGCCCTGAATCTTTACGCGACGAGCAATTAAGCTTCGCGTGGAGCACGCCAGTCGTCGTTACCCGCAGTACCACAGTTTTCGTGAGTTACTTCGATCGCACGGTAAGTGAACTTAAGCACTTCTTCTGTCACGCGGTCAGCTGTTGCTGCGTCTTGACAGTGGTTCATACGAGTTTGGATATCGACAAGTAGCGCATCAATCAATTTGATTGAGTAGTAGTGCTCTTGTTTACCTTGAACTGAAGTACGGTAGAAGCGGATCACACACTCAGGAAGTTTTTCGCCAGATACTAGTGCGTTGAATAGTAGTGGAGATGAGCGATCTTGAACTTTAGTTACAACAAGTGGACGGTGTACACGTTGACCAGTTGGCTGACCACTTTGTGGATCACGTGGAACTGTTAGCACGTGATCAAGTTCTTGTACTAGGAACTCATCAACATGAGCTTCTTGCCATGTGTTACCTACTGAATCTGCAGAGTAAGTATCTTTAGTAATATGGCCTTGAGTCTCACCTTGGATAGACATATATGCTGGAGTTGGCATCGCTATTTCCTTTTCTAAAATCTGTTTTGTTTAAATCACCAAATCGCTTATCACCGCGACTACTTGGTATAATCAAAGTCCGTGCCAACTTTAAAAATGCAATAAAAACAACAATTTAAATAAATTAAGACATTATTCACTAATATCTTGAGTACAATTTATTGGATAAAAAACCAAAAAGTTGGATTAAGATAATAATAAATTGTTCTAACTTTAAAAAGTGAAAATAACCATATAAAACCGTGTAAATAAAGTCATTAAAACTAATAAATCCGACACTTTTACTATCAATTAATTTAGAATAACAACGCCATTAAAATAACCACAAACATTAATGTCACAATAATCATTAAAAATAACCAACAAACGATAGTCAAAATATCTTGATAAAAAAAGAACGCAATCACTTTTAGTATAATAGCTGCTACCTCTTTTCCTCTAAAGAATAAAATGGCTATGATAAATATAAACCTTTCTTCATTAATTCAGCGTCTACACCCGATTGCAAAAGTAGCATTAGAAGACGCCGCTGCACTTGCAGTCTCTGAAAAAGCAAACGAAGTTCAAATTGAGCATTATTTACTGAGTCTATTAGAAAGGCCAAATAGTGATTTTGACGTCTTATTAAGTCATTTTGATTGTTCTGAGAACTTATTAAGACAATCGGTTCGATCCACACTCGACACCAACGCCAAAGGAAATGGCAGCAAACCTGTTTTTTCTGCTTTATTAATCGAATGGTTGCAAGAAAGCTGGCTGGTTTCTTCTTTAGATCTATCCGAAACACAAATCCGCTCTGGTGCCTTACTCCTTACTCTTGTTAGCAACCCTCTCCGTTACGGCCAACATGGTTACGCCTCTATCCTTGAAGCGGTAAACCCTGACAGCCTTAAGCGTAACTTTGCAGAGCTAACAAGCCACTCTATTGAGGCGCAAGTTGCTACTTCAGAGAAAACACAAGCTCGTGAGGATGGCTCAGCACTGAGCAAGTTCACAACCGACTTCACTGGTAAAGCACGCAAAGGCGAAATCGACCCTGTTTTCTGCCGCGACCAAGAAATCCGCCAAATCGTGGACATTCTTGCTCGTCGCCGTAAAAACAACCCTATTGCTGTTGGTGAACCGGGCGTTGGTAAAACCGCAGTAGTAGAAGGTTTGGCACTTAAGATTGTACAAGGTGACGTACCAGACAACCTCAAAGGTGTTGAGCTTTACGGCCTGGACATGGGTCTTCTGCAAGCTGGTGCAAGCGTAAAAGGCGAATTCGAAAAACGCCTAAACGCAGTATTGGATGAAGTGAAAAACTCACCAACCCCTATCATTCTTTTCATCGATGAAGCACACACCCTTGTTGGCGGTGGTAACCAAGCAGGCGGCAGCGACGCGGCAAACTTGCTAAAACCAGCCCTAGCGCGTGGTGAAGTGAAAACCATCGCCGCAACAACATGGTCGGAATACAAGAAGTACTTCGAGAAAGATCCTGCTCTTGCGCGTCGTTTCCAATTGGTGAAACTCGACGAACCATCTCCTGAACAAGCAGCATTGATCATTCGTGGTCTGCGCCCTGCTTATGAAAAATCACATAACGTTTACGTGCGTGACGATGCTATCACTGCTGCGGCAGCACTTTCTGCTCGTTACATCTCTGGCCGTCAACTGCCAGACAAAGCGATCGATGTACTAGATACGGCGTGTGCACGAGTGAACATCAGCCTTAATGCCATTCCTGCTTCTGTTGAGACTCTGCAGCAAGAACTTGCAGCTCAACAGCGCGAGCTAGAAGCTCTTGAGCGTGACGCTCTGCAGCAAACTGGCGACAAGCACAGCCTTGCTAACATTCCAGGTCTAAAACAGGCAATGGAAGCAACGAAAGAAGAGCTAGCAGAACAAGAAGCGCAATGGCACAAAGAAAAAGAGCAGATCCAAGAGATGATTGCTCTACGCTCTCGCTTACATGAACTGGTCTTTGGCGAAACAAATGAAGAAGAGCTTGTTGCAGACGAAGATTCAGAACAAGAGCAAGACGTTTCTCCATATGCAGAAATGGATGAAGAAGCCGTTCGCATTGCAATTTCAGCCTGCCAAGAACAGTTAGACGCAATCCGCAGTGGTAACCCGCTGGTTCACTTTGAAGTGGGTCCAGATGAAGTTAGCCATGTGATCTCGGACTGGACTGGTATTCCTATGGGTAAGATGCTTCAAGACGAAGCAGAAACCACGCTAAAACTGAAAGAAAGCCTAACACAAAGCATCAAAGGCCAAGAATACGCTATCGATGCCCTGTCTGAAGGCATTCAAACTGCGAAAGCTGGTCTAGATAACCCAGACGCACCAACAGGCGTATTCCTGCTGGTTGGCCCAAGTGGCGTGGGTAAAACCGAAACGGCTCGTGCGATCGCTGATCAAATGTTTGGTGGTGAGCGCTTTATGACGACCATTAACATGTCTGAGTTCCAAGAGAAGCACACGGTATCTCGCCTAATCGGTTCACCTCCAGGTTACGTAGGTTACGGTGAAGGCGGCATGCTGACAGAAGCGGT
>WJXF01000166.1_pt1 | contig 13620 bp, 26 predicted proteins | sample 9263211 | NCBI WGS metagenome assembly WJXF01 (sample SAMN12697362, study PRJNA563984) | aquatic metagenome | isolation source: water sample from a prawn hatchery tank treated with erythromycin, plated on... | place: Australia | collected 2018-10-17
GTGTAGGTACGTTAAGTCCAACTTGAAGAAAGGAAAACGCTATCGTTACAAATACCCCGAAAAGTACATTCGCCTCCATATAACCACAGGCTTATAAATGTTTCAGAACGCCTTGATTAAGAGCGAGTGAACTGAGTTCGTGTAGAGCGTTTAGCTGATTTTTGCTGTTGTACGAGACGAGCATGAAAGGCTTTTTGCTCAGCAGCGCGTTTGAGTTCGTTAAAGTAGTTATGACATTGAATGGCGAACTCAGTGAGTTGGCCGTCACCATCATAGATATATTGATTCTCAGGTGTTTAAGGAAGAACACACCAGTAAAGTAAGTCGAGGACTAAGCGCGCATCAATTTTCAATAAGAGATTTGATTTGCTTCGTAAGCATAACCACAAACCAAACTAGCGATTGCAAGTCCACAGGAACCTCGGTTAAAGCCTCAAAAGCAAACAATGTTGTTAATCTTAGGAGGACATTTTAAAGTAGCTAAAACCGGACATTATTGCTTTGAGACCCCACCCCTTGGTACGCATTATGTATAAGCTGGTAAATGAGAGGTTAGGCTGGCGCCCCTGCTTGTAAGGCATTGATTAGGCGGGGGTTTATAGACTTGTCTTCGAGTAAACCGTATACCACATCTTGATCATCTAACCCCAATAAGTCGGCGATTTTAAAGGCAATTTCCCAATCAAGAACACTGCGACCATTGCGGTAATTGCTAATTCTACTTGTGCCAACGTCCAAAACTTTAGCTAACTGATAGTCAGAGGTAAGCTCCAACTGGGTTTTCAGTCTATCTAAAAGCACATTTGTGTAATTAGTCATGTTCCCGCATCCTTTCGCAATATTGTTAAATTTTAGTGGATAGTCTGGCTTCTTTCACTACCGCAAGCCACTTGCGTGCTTAAAAAGATTTCCTTAACGTTATTTTTGAGACAGGAAATCAATAGCTTGCGGAGGCTACAACATGGAACGTATCGTTACCGACCCAATTCATTTACCTTGCCCAGATATGGCAGGGTGTACCAATCCTGACCCAGCTAAAACAGCAAACTCACTTCTTAAGATTGCACAATTACGCGAAAAGTTCGCTGAACAATTCCCAAAGAAGAAACAAACCTACATTCCTACACGTTTTCGTCAGGGGGTTGTAGCATGAATTTGAGTATCTGGAAAACGCGCCGCAATCAGCGCCAACTTGTTGCATCCCAATGCAATGGAATTCATATTTACTTCGACAGTTTTGAGCTTGAAGCCGTTGAAGCCTCTCTTTGGCTTTACCAAGGGATGACGCTTGTCGCTTGCATCAAAGCACAAAACAACGCCTTAACTGACATCACCAACATGGCTCAACGTATGGCGACGCTTGGCGCGCAAAATAACGGTGAGTCACTGACTCAAGTTGAGGGGGCGTAATCATGAAGATTTCAAGCAACCGAGATTTTAGAGACGCCATGCTTTATGTGGAAAATCTGATGAAGCAAGGCAGCTATGTTGGGTTGGTCAATTTTGCAATGAGATTGGCAAGTGATAATCGTGAGCGCGAGGATGCGGTAGATATATTGATTGGGCGTTGGATTCATCACAGAAGTGGGCTTCTGACGTTTGATGAAAAATCCATGATGGCATTACGCTCGGAAAAACTGGCTAGCAAATTAATCGAATTTAAGCGTAAATTAAAAATCCGCAAGCAAGATGAAGCGCCCCAAGTGGGCGCGGATTCTTCCTTATAGGGAGACTTTGAGCATGAGTCTACCCCCTAAAGGATACCGCTACCTATGTTCTAGCTGCGGTCATGAATTCCTCAAGCACATTAAGATTTTTGATATTGCACCATGTACAACGACTTGTACTCAGTGCGATAGAAAAGCGGCTGAACTTGTTTTCGACACCATCAAAGAAAAGCACGAAGCGCAACGCGTTAGTGTAAGGCGTGCAGGTAACTGCATTTCTGAAGCCTCGAAAGAAATAAGCGCTTGTATCTCAGTGGAGCAAGGCGCATTGGGGCAGAAAGTTCGTATTGATAAAACCAGTTTAGACATGGCACTGAACAAGCTTGCTCGCGCTGGTCAATCTTTGGAGAACTTACCGAAATGAGCCATCTTTATGACGTGCAACCACCGCGTGAGTTTACCCAACTTTTAAGCCCGCATGATGTGGGCTTTATTACGGCGTTAGCGCAAGACGTTACCGTTACTGAGAAAAACATTGCCGCTGTCGAAAGCGGTTTTTTTAGTGCTCCAAACCGTGATTGGATGGAAAGTGAACTGCAAAAGTTCAAATCGTTTGACCAAATCCACCATTTACGCACCTTAAAAAGTGCTGAACTTGGGCGCGAAGCGCTGGACGAAGTCCAGAAAAGACTAGGCTCGTCAAAGGGCGCAAAAGTCGGACACGGAAAACGCAAGCAGATAGACCGCTTAATGACCCGTTCTCGACGTCTGCCGCCGCGCCATAAAACGAAATCGTTTTGTGGCGACAACGTGACCGATGAATATCGGGCACGCTCACAAGCTCAAACAGGTTGGATTCGTAACGAAAACAACCGTCTTGAATGGCAACCGATTGGCACTAGCCGAGCATATTTGATGTCCCGTGGTTGGGCGCAACAGATGAAAATGCAGGTGAAATACCACCCAAGCCCGTCCGAAGCGCCCGCGCCGCAAAGTGGTGAGCGTTTTACTGACAAACTAAACCCACGGGCCGTGAAGAAAATCTTTGAATCGGGCGCGTATGTTGCCGCGTGTCACGGTGGATTCAGCACGTTTCTCACCCTGACGTTTACTCAAAAGCAACGCGAACGCATTTTTGGTGGCGAAGCGGTCACGGATGAGGGGCTGCCATATTGCCCAATCCAAACCACGATTGGTGCCGAGGTATCCCGTTTTTTAAATGGCCTCAAGAAAATGTACCAACGCGGGTTTGAGTATTCCGCAAGCGAGGCGGGGTCACTTGGGTTAGACGGTGACAAAGTCAAAGTGAATGGCCGAATTGGACGCCCACTCAAAGCCGCTTGGAAAGATGACGAAGGTATCAAGCACGTTAAAGAAATTCATGGACCAACCGCCAACCCGTTTGATTTTCATTACATTTGGGTTGCGGAATCTCCGGCGAATGAAGATGGCGAGCCTAATCCTCATGTGCATGTGCTGCTGAACTGGCGAGTGGAACAGCACTACTTTGCAGGATGGGCGAACCGCATCGAGCAGCTTTGGGGCAATGGCATGGCGCATCTGGAGAAAATCAAATTCAGCGAAGCGGCAGCGGGCTATCTCATCAAAGCCGTGGGTTATGCGGCCAAGGGCGATAACGCCGACCAAGGACTGATAAAAGGCAACCGCTACAACATCGCACGCTGTAGCCGTGCCCCTGATTGGGATGTATTGGCATCGTTCGAAGTGGACAACATGACGGGCATCATCAAAGAGTGCGGTTACATGTTGGAGCAATGGCGCAAGCCAATGCAGCGAGAAATCCGACGCAAAGAAACCAAAAAGCAAGATGCGATTCGCGCTATCGACATCAACCGCAAACAAGGCAATCACGATGCCGTTCAAAAGCTTAACCATCTGATTAAGAAGCTAGACCACGAAGCACGCCAGATTCGCAACCAAATCAAGAGCCGCGGCACGTTCGCCAGTAGCTTGAACCAATTTTCTATCGTGTTTGAGGGCGAAAAATCCAAACACAAGGCAGGGGCATTTTTGTATTGGGCACGCGGTGCGCGTGGTTGGTCAATGAAGTGTACCGCCGAGCGTGATGGTAATGATTTGACGTTAACTCGTGACGACGCCACCGACCTTTACAAAGAACAGTTTGAACGATTTCAACTACGACAAGCCGACTGGAAAAATCAGTTAGCACAAGAGCGGCCGCCAGAGCCGGACATCAACTTAATCAAGAGCAATGACATGGCGATTTACCATGATTATTGCCACTACGTTCATTAGCCTGTTTGGGCAATTGCTTGCGACAACGATTTCAGCAACTAGGTAAGGACAACCCAATGAGCACCATCGACAAAATCACCCAAGAAATGGAAGCCGAAGTGAAGCGCAGCAAAGGCGGCGTGTTTTGGCGTCTATTACTGGTCTGGATGAAAGAAGTTAACAAACAGATTCAGAACAAACCGAACACCGATGAAGAACTAGCCGAGGCTTAAACAATGGAAATGCTATCTCTTAAAGAATGTCAGCAAGCAATGGCTGCGCTCGATGCGGCCGACAAACTCAACGCCAGTGTCGAAAAGGAGTTGAGCCAATTTAAAAACATGGACACCAACGCGATTATTAAGCGCGCAAGCAAGATGCTCATGACGGGTAACTTTTCGCTTGAAGCGTTTGGTTTGAATCCGACGCTGTTCGACCAAATCGAGCAGCTCACCAAGCTCAATAACAAGGTGCGTGAAAAGTATCGTGGTTGTGTCAAAGGCAACATGCAGCAATTGGAAACAGTCGAGGCGGCCGCCGATGAGTAAACACCCAAACCCAATTCGCGGGCACGTATCGTGCCCCGTTTGCCAAAGTCCCTCAACCGTGCATCGTGTCGGTGAGGGCAAGCTCATTGCCGAGGGCGAACCCACCAAAAACGGGCGCAATTTAGGGCTGCTTTATTACAAATGTCCGAGCTGTGGCAACAGCCCAATGAGCAAGAGCATTAACGCTTTTGTAGAAACCAACATGGTTGAATCGGTTGAACAGCTAAAGCCGAGTGACGCCGTCACAATTGAGGCTGAATCGCCAACGGTTGAACCAGTACCCGAAACCGTTACAAGCACTGATACGTCTAGTGTTGAAGTAATCGAACAAGTAGAGACGCCAAGCGTTGAAGGCGAATCTGAACCCGCACCAACGCCCGTTAAAAAGCCGCCGTTTCCGGTTAAAAAAGTTTTAGCGGGGATAGCCTTTGTCGCTTTGCTGATTTGGGCGATTCGTCAACTGATGCCAACCAAACAACCAACCGAACAGGGAGAACCAATCAATGCAGGATGAAATTGAAAACCAACCAGAGTTAGATGATTGGGGCGATTTTTCCGCGGTTATCAGTGGGCTTGAGCAAACCGAAGTCAGCGAACTAACTGACTTACCAACCGAAGCGGCCAACGACGATAACTACCAACCCGCGGGTGAAATGTTCGAGGGTGCTTTGTCGGTGCTGTTCACTATTGCCGAACAAGCCACGTCGATTATTTCCGGTGTCGATTTTGAGTTTGATGAAAAAGGCAAAGCGGCGGTGATTGATGCGGCGTTGCCCGTGTTGGAAAAACACAGTGATAGCGTGTCGTCGCTGTTTGGTGATTACATGCAAGAGGCCGTGCTAGGCTTGGCGGTGTTGTCGCTGGTCTACAGTGCCAAGAAAACCATGGCATATCAAAAAGAACTATTAGCCATCGAGGAGGAAAAACAGCGTGAGCAAAAAGAAAAAGACGCCGCTTAAATTCCCCAATCCGGTCAACTCCAACCCCTCACACGATGCCGAGCATGTCATCTATGTGGCGGGCACGGGCGGGGGTAAAACCTCAGCCGTTAAACACTTGGGGTTAGTGCCAAAAGCCGCGCAAGCGGTTTTTTTTGACCCATATCGAAACTACGCGGGGGCGAAATTCCGCGGCCAACAATGCCTTGAAACCAGTTCTCGCGTGGCGTTCGTCAAAGCGTTGGTGATGGCACGTAAACGCGGCAAGTCGTTCAAGTTGGCGTACATTCCCAAAGATGGCGCGTGTAGTGAGGAGCTTGAGTTTTTTAGCGCGGCGGTGTGGGCGGTGGGTAATGGCGACGCTAAACAACTGCATGTGATCATCGAAGAGCTGGCAAGCTGCGTGGAGACGTCCGGCAAACTCAAAGGCAAAGCGGGCGAATTGTGGCGCGGTGGGCGTCAATATGGGCTTGTGCTGCATTCGATTTTCCAACGCGGGCAAGAAGTACCCAAGACCGTCACCGAGCAATCACCTGTTTGGTGGATTGGTGCGGTCAACTCGATGGCCGATGCGCGATGGCTCGCCGATAAAAAAGGCTTGTGCGTCGATACCTTGGCGGGCTTGAAGTCAGCCAAGAACAACAAAGCCGCGATTGGCAAACCCATTGCGGAATATATGCTCGTTCGTGACGGTATCGGCAACGTGGAAAAGTCCTCATTTAACTGTCTGACGGGCACCATTCACCGTTAATTTCAACGCTCATTCAACCTATAGGTTAACCGCTTAACCTATAGGTTGCTCTCACTTCCAAGCCTGTCCGTTTCCCTGTTTCATGAAATCACTTTTTAACCGTGTACAACCGAAAGGGACAACATGAAACAGCAACACAAAAACCTACTGATGGCACTGATTATCACGTTAATCGTGATTGCCGCTATCAACAACATCAGCGTGCTCAATCCAGTGCGTGAAACTCTTAACGGCGAAAATGGGTGGTTCTAATGGAAGCACTAAAACAACCTTTTAACCCGCGTCCACGTGAGCTTGACCCTGTAGAGGGTGTGAACTGGGGCAACCAAGCCACCTTGCGTTTGGTATCGGGTCCAACTTACCAAAACATTGAACTGGTGACGGACATTCTCGACGCGGCAGACATCGAGCGCATCACGGTAAAAGTGAACGGCCGTGAAATCGTCAACGTCACGGGTCAAGACCTTATCGACTTGCAAGAGCACAAGAAAGAATACGTGCAAGCGGGTCGCTACGTGCTGAACTTCTCGGATTTGTCGATGCGTACCAAACTGGGTATCCGTACAGGTGAGCTTGTGACGCTGCAAGGCGAAATCTGGTTTATGTACATCCAGCTAAAAGCCAAAACGGGTGCCGCGGCACCAATGATTCGCGCTCGTGCTCATACCACGGCGGCGCAAAGCCAACGCATTTACATGCCGCGCATCTATTCCCAAACGTGGTACGCCGCATCGAGTGGTCGCACACCGTTTGACTTTGCCGAGCGTAGCGCGGCGCTGTCTATCAAGCGTTTGCACCTCAAAGACAACACCATTGAACGCGTTCGCGTCCTGCGTGATGAACGTGAAGAGCTCAACGTCAACAAGGCCGATAACGCCTACGACTTAGCTGCGGCGGGTCGTGAGCAGAATGCGGGCTTCTTCTCGATGGACTTCACGCGTTGCGGTTTTGGTAGCGAAGCGCGTTTACCAACGGCGGCCATGAAACAACTGGCGTTTGAAGTGGAAAAAACGGCGGCGGGTAGTATTCCGGTGCTGATTGAAGCCATCGAACAAGTGGCGGTGCCTACCGCGCAGTAAGGGGGCGTTATGGCGCAAGAGCAAAGCATGTGGGGTTCCATTTGGGATGGCGTCTTAGAAACGGGCGGCGAACTGATGACCGACGTCACCGACTTGGGCAAGGACTGGCTCGGCGTAAAGATTGAGAACGAAGCTCAACGCGTCGAATCCAGCAATCCAGATGAACAGCGAAAGCACAATAACGACTACCAACAACCCACGGGTGAGCCTGTGTACACCTCCGCGTTTGCGGGGGTGACCACCACGCACCTGATGATGGGAATGCTGTTCGTACTGTTGTTATTGGCGATGTTCTACGTCGCTAAGGGGAAGAAGTAATGCCGTTTATTCCATACCTGATTGTAGGTGCGGTGGGCGTATGGGCGGGTATCAAAGTCTCGGGCGGTTTTGACCGCATCGGATGGGTGCTCGGTCTGCTTCTGGTGTGTTATGTCCTGTACAAGAAAGGATTCAAATTATGATTGGTGGGCTTTTAGGCAATTCCGGCTCGATGCCAATTAGCGCCAACGGTGGTCCCGCGGTCAGCGGTGCCGATGGTGAATCAAGTGGCAGCCTATCGGTAGGCAATATCAACATGGGCGGGGGCAATTCCACCACGTTGATGATTCTTGTAGTGATTGTGATTGCGGCGGTGTTGCTATGGAAAAAGAAGTAATTGAAGTCGTGACGCAATCGAAACGTGCGCTTGGGGAACTCAAGCCCGCGTTTCGCGCTTGCCCTGATGCGTATGTCGAACTGTGCAAAGCGGTCAAGGATGGCCGCGTGAGTTTGTATCGCCTAATCAGTAATGAAAATGATCTCATCATTGCGGGTGAGCGAGACGGGGATAACTACTTTTTGTGGGGCGTCGCGGGTCGCGGTCTGCGTTCGGGAATTGTCCAGTTATGCAAAGTGGTGAAAGCGGCGGGCATGTCATCCATGACCGCCGACACCGCCTTTGATGGCGTTGCTCGTTTGGTGCGCTCAATTGGCGTCACCGCCAAGCAAGACGGTGACTTTATTCGTTTGGATTTGGGAGTGCAGTAGATGGGTAGTTCTAAATCAAAATCGAGTAATACCAGTAACACCACTAACGTCAGCGGTCAGAATGCCATTAGTGGCGATAACCTCGGTGTGGCGATTTCGGGGGTTAATAACTCGACCATCAACACCACTATGACCGACCACGGCGCAGTCAATGCCGCCATGGAGCTTGGCGAACAGGCCTTTGAGTTTGGCGGGGAAATGCTCAACAGCAATGAGCGCATTTCACTTGAAGCGATGGACACCACGCACGACATAGCGGAAACCGCCATTGATGAAGTGGCCGATTTTGCGGGCGATTCCTTGGCGACCTACGCCTCAACCAACAGTGAAAACCTCGATATGTTGGCGGGACTGGCGGGCAACCAAGCGGCGCAAAACTCGAAGAATCTGCAAGCCATGATGGACTTGGCGAAATTCAAACAAGACGGCGGGCAAGTCGAAACAAGCAAGATGATGGTGGTATTAGCAATCGTGCTTGTGTTGGTGCTTGGCTACGTAATGGTGAAGAAACGATGAACACGCAACTATTAGCGGGGCAAGCCATCCCGCTGACGCCAGATGGCAATTGGCTGTATCTAAAAGCGGCACAAGCTGAAATCGAAATCTATCGGGAATCGTCCGGTGAGCGCGTCACGCTTGGCAAGTCGTCGGTGTTTAACGTGGGCGAGGGTAAACACCTTGGGCGTTTGCTTATCTCAAGCCGTACCGATAACCAGATTGAAATCCAGTTTGGTTTTGGGACATTCACGCCGCCCGTTGAAGGTCAAAGCGTCGTGGTTCAAGCACTGCCGAACGTGGTGATTGAACAGCAACCCGCGGTAGAAATCGCGCCCAATCAACAACTGGCAGTGAATCAGCTTCCCGCGGTTGAATTGGCTGCGAATCAACAGTTGGGGGTGACCGCCTTACCGCCTGTTGAGTTCAAAGCGCCGCAACCCGTGAATGTTCAATCGTTGCCATCGGTGGAAGTGTCCGCCTTGCCCGCGGTCACGCTTGAAGCAACGCAAGTGGTGAAAGTCGATGAACAAGTCAGTGGAAACCTCATCACCGAAGCGGTGAGCGTGTTCCCGCACAACATTGCACAAAACGCCACACGCAAAGCCATCACGATTAAGGCCGCAAAAGCTAACACCGCCTCGGTGTTTATTGATGCGTTTGAACTGGAAGCGGGCGAGCGCATCACCATTGAAAGCACGGCTGACATGACCTTAACAGGTACAGCGGGTGACACCGTCACGACTATGGAGATTTAACGCATGGGACAAGTACGAGAAAACCTACCCAACGGCGACCCACGCAACAAAATTGAATACTTGGCCGATTGCATTGACGACGCCAAGGCCGCCAGTGCAGAGAGCGCAAGCGACGCACCGCAAAACCTATTGGTAAACCCTGAACTATCGCATTCCGGTGTTGATTTGGCGATGGGTTCACCGCATCAACTGCGTTGGCTCACCAATGCCTACACCTACAAAGACCAAGCTGCAAACCAAATGCACCTTGGGCGCAGTTTTGGCCGTCCGGCTCCCGTGGGTTGGGGTGTGGAAGTCGTGCCGATTGATGGCGTGAGCGATTATCACAGCGTGGCGTACTCAAGCCTTGGCGGTGATATTGAGAAGTTCGACTACACGGCCAAAGCGTCCTATTTACTGGCGACAGGCTCAAACAGTCGAGTATTACATTTCAGTGTGTTCAGTGCGCCTTTTGACCGAGAGCTACGAGCACTCAACGATGAGGGCACCGCGTGGGTGCCAGAAAATCAATCGTATAGCTTGTTTTTCCGTGGTGAAAAGAACACCGCCGTGCGTTTTGGTTTGCTTGAACTCGATGCAAACGGCGATTTCGTCGGGTATGTGGCACAAGCGCAAATCCCCGCCGAAGCAGGGTTTAACCAGTTTTCACAAGCGTGGCTGCACGGCATTAAGCTCCAAGCGGGCGGTTTGTACGCTTACTTTGTGGAGTCAGATACCAGTTTGGGCGAATTCACTTCAAGCCCAGTCAGTGCGGGCGTGTTTTTAAACCCTGATGAACTGGACACCATTCCAGACCTGACGCCAAGCGATACCGCCACACGCCGCTTTCGATTAACGGAGTCGTTTGGCGAATTCAGCAAAGCAGACGTTGAAGCGGGCGTTCATCTCAACGTGAGTAAGTTTCTGATGCCGTTTGGCATGGAAAAGCATCTTATCTTTGCGAGCTTAAAAGGCACACCAGGATACTACACCGTGCAGAGCTTACCCGCCGAAGTGGTGAAAACTCGTTATGACCAAGTCAGTGTTCGTGGAGCGGTTGCTGATGCAACCACCGTCATCATGGCGTACTACTCGGAATCGCCTGTGCACTTGAATTACTTCAGCTCAGCCAACTATCAAGCGGTGTAACTATGCCGCTATTTATCTTTGTCATCATACTCTTAGGGATGGGAGCCTTTACTATGACAACCTCAACCACATCAAGCGTTCGCGGGATCCGCATTCATAACCCGCTTAACATTCGCATTGCCTCTAATGCGTGGAAAGGCAAGGTGACGCCGTCACGTGATAAAGCCTTTGAAACCTTTAAAGCGCCCGAATGGGGCTTTCGAGCCGGAGCGATTTTGCTGCGTAACTATCAGCTACGCCACGAACTGCACACACTGACCGAAATCATTCACCGCTTTGCGCCACCAAACGAAAACCACACCGCCAACTATGCACGCTTTGTCGCGGGTCGCGTTGGCGTCGGTATGGATGAGCGCATTGACTTGGTGAACAACAAGCCGTTGCTGGTCGAAGTGCTTCACGCCATGAGCATCATGGAAGTGGGTCGCCATTACAGCAAACACACGGTACTGAAAGGTGTCGAGTTAGCTTAAAACGTCGTTGAAAACGTCATTGATAGCGTCATATGACGTTTAACTATATTAAGGAAAAAGTATGTTTGAACGTTCAACATTAAAAGGCTTTGCGTTATTAGGTTCGGTCATTGCTGCGGCGACGGGCTACGGCCATTTATTCAGCGTGGAATTGACCGATACGGGCGTCAATTTTGGCGGTGCGGTTGGCTTAGCGATTCCCGCCGTGATTGGCGCTTATGAAGCGTTGCCGGACAAGTGGAAACCAAGCAAAAAAGTAGGGGGCTTGGATGGAAAACGCCTTAATTAACGCCTTGTCGGGCTTGGGCTTTTCGTCTGAATCGCTTGTGCTGTTTGCTTTGATGGGTATGAACTTGAAATACCAGATTGCTATCAACAAGCAGTTAACCCAAGGGCTGCAAGAAGTGCGAGAAAGTGTTTTGGTTCTAACGGCCACGCGCAACAATGAAAGCTAAGGCTTAAACCTTGCGAACTGGTTCGAAGCGTTACTAATGACGATTTACACAGCGAGTAGGGAGCCGATACTTTTGGCGAGTCGATTGACCTCGACAGGCTTCAAATGAATGCCACCAAAGCAGAGGCCTAAAAAAGCCGAACCCCATCGCTAAGGGTTCGGCTTTTTTTGTTTGTTGCATATGCACCACTTTTACTAGTTCGGTATTGCTCAAAAAGTGCAACGTAAGCAAAATGGGTTTCTCACTTTCACTTGTAGGAATAGCGGATGATACCTCTCAACGAATTAGAAGCCTTAAGCAAGAACGGAGGGATAGTTAAAAAGATACAATCAGGAGAAATCACAAGCACAGAGGTGGACCTTACAGGCTTACCCAAGGAAGACAGACTTTACTATCAGGGCTTGGCCGATAAAGTTAATCAGCAATGGGCTTGCCCGCAATATTCAGGCTTTGATTCTGATTGGCAATATTCTCAAAAACAAGGAGGGCGTTTCCGAACTAACTTTCGCCTAACAAAATCAAGAACAGAACAGCAAGAAAAGCTCGATAATGCTTTGAGTGAGCAAGTGAAGCGACATACCAAGAAAAGGTGGCATACACACCTGCTAAGCATCATCGTGGATAATGCAATTTATCAAGCTATGGTGGCTGTAGCTGTTATTTTTTTGCTGTGGTTCGGCATTGATACTGAATGGTTAAAGTAGGAATTAGAATTGTTTGATTTTTTTAAAAAGATGTTTTCATACGACAATAGTCACACGGAAAACAATCGGTCGCTTTATTCAGAGCTTAATGAACTCTTACAAAACAAAGACTTAGAAAAGAGGAATTTAGACGCTAGCTTTTCCAAAGAAATAGCAACTTTGGAGGACTCTTTAATTAGAAAGTTAGGTTGTTGGGAAAATGTCGAGGTTGAAAAACTGGGCAAAACTTATAGTGTAAGTCCCGTATATATTTCAGATAGCGTAATTAGTTTCGATAGGCCTACTTTTGATAACGTTGATGCGGTTGTAAAGGTTTATATTGGTTTCTATTTTAACAATCACCATGAATATATAGCGGTCAGCGTATCTATATCAGAAGGAAGGTTTGTATACCAACTAGACTCTGACGTTGCTGAAAAAAGACTAGTTGGTGATTTTATAGACATTGTTCTAAATGAGCTAGTTGGCAATATTTCAAAAGAAACTAAATAAGGCTTTTGGAATCAATTTACTTGTTAGACCGAAACTTAGTCGGCACCCAAGGAGCTACATTTCTGCGACCACCACGAAACGGGTGCGGTGTAGATTGCAGCTCTGTAATCTTAGGCGCTTCGATGTGACCATATCGAGCCACCAATTCTTTATATTCATCACGCCAAAGCGCTTGCTCCTTTAATTCTGTCGGACTGAGTTGCCGACCGTCAGGACAAATCAACACAGCGCGTTTCTCATCAATCTTAAATCCCGACCAACGATTGTCGTTTGGAAGAAAGCCGAGACTTTTAATCAAAAGTAGCTTTTCGGCCATTGGATTTATCAAAATGCGGCCATCTAACCAACGACGAACGGTGACAGGTTTTACGTGAAAAAACTCAGCGCCGTGCTTAATGCTCGTGAAGTTTTGCCAAAACAACGTAGTGAAAGATTCTTTTGTCATGTGATGTGCCTCGAAATTCTTTATATTCTTAAAATTTTTTTTCGTGTGGCAAAGCCGAAAAATTTAACAAATCACGACTTAGGCCAAAACGCGTGGGTGGCGATGTTAATGAGGCATTAGAGAGAGAAAAAACAAACTTAAGTAAAATGCGACTGACAAAACAAGGACTTATATTTTGTTGAGTCGAAATTAAATCAGGAAGTATCAGAGCGTAAATCGGTGTAACTAAAACTAAAGTCAGTGCGTATTATATGTGTTATGTTAAATTGTATGTCGTCGTACGCTAAATGCTGTCTGAGTATGCTCCTATTCCCCTGCAGATTTTAAATTTAAGGGCCTTACTGTGAGCATTAAACATAATCGTTATTTACCATAAAATAGCTAATATCGATCTATCAATCTACG
>WJXF01000169.1_pt1 | contig 13163 bp, 10 predicted proteins | sample 9263211 | NCBI WGS metagenome assembly WJXF01 (sample SAMN12697362, study PRJNA563984) | aquatic metagenome | isolation source: water sample from a prawn hatchery tank treated with erythromycin, plated on... | place: Australia | collected 2018-10-17
GCCTCACTTACTCTCTGGATCAGTGCTATCACTCTGCTTTCCTTTGACTAGCTCAATATTAGATTGGGTTGAGTTTACCATTTCTTGCTGCTCACTCCACTGCTCTCTTTCACCCAGAGCAGCCGTCACTTCAGCGCCCACTAAGACAATTAACCAACATAAGTAGACCCAAACAAACAGGATAGGAATTGCAGCTAAAGCGCCGTAAATCAACTGATAAGAAGGAAACTCGGTAATATAAGCGGCGAACCCTTTCTTACTTGCTTCAAACAGCAGTGCAGCGACAATCGCGCCAATAACCGCATGGGGGAATCGCACCTTCTTGTTTGGCACTAACAGATATAAACCGACGAAAGCGAAGAATGACAGTAAGAAAGGTAGCCAGCGCAATAACAGGTTGTAGACACCTGATATCGTCTCACTCTCAAGGATTTTCAGAGAAGTGACATAGGAAGTCGCAGCAATACTGGCGCCAACAAGTATTGGCCCAAGCGTCAGTACCATCCAGTACATTGAAAAGGAAAACACAGCACGGCGCTTTTCTGTTACGCGCCAAATATAATTGAGGTTTTTGTCGATGTTCGAGATCAGCATCAAAGCCGCAACAAACAAGAAGGCACCACCGACAGCACTCATTTTTCCTGTGTTGGCGACAAACTCCAGCAGAGCGTTCTTAACCGCATCTCCTGCGGCTGGCACAAAATGAGTAATCACAAAGTCTTGCAACGCAGTGCCAGCATTTTCAAAAATCGCAAAAGAGGATAAGACTGATAGCAGTACGGTTAGCATAGGTACAATTGACAGCAGGGTAATGTACGCCAGATAGCCTGCATTTACATTGACTCTATCATGACCCATTCTAGTCAGCAGATAGCGCGCAAATAATACGGTTTGCTTTATCACTGGCTCAATTTTCAACTTGTAACTCCCTACTATCTCAGTCATCCTAACAGTCTAATTCTAAAGGAAAGGAAACCATCATGCCGTACTTACTGGCTATTGTATTGTCGATTTTTACCCTAACAGGGTGTCAATCAGCCTATTACTCTGCAATGGAACAAGTAGGCTACCATAAACGAGACATCATGGTGGATCGTGTTGAAGACGCTAAACAATCACAACAAGACGCGCAGCAAGAATTTACGAGTGCACTGGAAGCGCTTTCGGCACTAACCAACTTCGACGGTGGAGAACTAGAAACCGTCTACAACCAGATCAACGACAAATACCAAGACAGTGAAAAAGCCGCACAAGACGTCAGTGACCGCATTGCCGCGATTGAAGATGTGTCTGATGCGCTATTTGCCGAATGGCAAGAAGAGCTAAAGCTATACACTAGTTCCAAGCTTAAGCGTTCGAGTGAACAAAAACTTAAAGAGACTCAGCGCTCATACAATACTATGTTATCAGCGATGAAGCGCGCAGAAGACAAAATGACCCCAGTACTCAATACACTGCGCGACAATACTCTTTATCTAAAGCACAACCTTAACGCGAGCGCGATTGGCTCTCTACAGGGTGAGTTTGCAAGCTTGGAACAAGATATCCAATACGCAATACAAGATATGAATGCTGCGATTGCAGAATCGGATAAGTTTCTGCAAAAGCTAAGTCAAAAGTAATATTTTAAAGCCTCCTCCTTATGAGGAGGTTTTAGCTTTCTGCTACTGTATCTAAGTCCACTACTTGGCGAACAAAAGCACCCCTTTCAGCTACTGTCCCCCATGGCACTTCAATGACTTGATAACCTAGCTCCGTATAGGTTTCGACAAGCACTTGGTGGATTTGAAGCGCTTCTTCAAAGCTATGTGGGCGCACCGCATCTTGAACATAAATCGAGGCTTCAGGTCGGCACACAAACACCTGACTATGGTATCCAGCACTTTGGTCTAGGAACTCTTGCTCCACCTCATTGCCACCCACTTTAAGATAACCAACAATATCGGGGATAGCTCGATCCATAAAAGCCACCTGTGATTGCTGCGCAGTGAGCTTTTGGTCACCCATAAACCTTAAGCATAAACGCGCGAATTTAGGCAAGTCGGTCCATGGCAAAATACCATCTGGCAGCTGGCTCTGCTGCTCAATCAACGCGCGAGAACCTTCAGTAAATACGGCATAGCCATATTCAGCCAAAGCCTCAAGCAAGGTTGTTTTACCAGCCCCCGGGCCGCCAGTAATTATGATAGGTTTCATTTCCATACCCTAAAAAAACAAAAACCCCAAGTTGGCATCAACTCAGGGCTTTAAAGCTTAAACAATAACTAAGTGATATTACTTAGCGTTACGAGCTTCACGCTTACGATCACTTTCCGTTAGGAACTTCTTACGGATACGGATGCTTTCTGGCGTAACTTCTACTAGCTCGTCGTCATCGATGAATTCTAGCGCTTGCTCTAGAGTCATGATGATTGGCGGAGTCAGTACCTGTGCGTCATCAGTACCAGATGCACGTACGTTGGTTAGCTGCTTACCTTTTAGCGCGTTTACCGTTAGGTCGTTGTCACGGCTGTGAATACCGATAACCATGCCTTCGTATACTTCAACACCGTGACCAATGAACATGCGACCACGTTCTTGAAGGTTAAACAGTGCGTTAGTTAGTGCTTTACCTGCCGCGTTCGCGATCAGTACACCGTTGATACGTTGACCAATGTTACCGCCTTTGTGAGGGCCGTAGTGATCAAACGTATGGTATAGAAGACCAGAACCAGACGTCAGTGTCATGAACTCAGTTTGGAAACCAATCAAACCACGAGATGGCATTACGAAGTCCATACGTACACGGCCTTTGCCATCTGGAGACATATCTTTCAGCTCACCTTTACGTAGGCCGATGTTCTCCATGATGCCACCTTGGTGCTCTTCCATCACGTCGATAGTTACCGTCTCAAACGGTTCCATTAGCTGACCATCTTCTTCTTTGATGATTACTTCTGGACGAGATACTGCTAGCTCGAAGCCTTCACGACGCATGTTTTCGATCAGGATAGATAGGTGAAGTTCACCACGACCTGATACACGGAATTTGTCTGGATCGTCAGTCTGTTCTACACGTAGTGCAACGTTGTGTACCAGTTCCTTCTCTAGACGCTCAAGGATGTTACGTGAAGTCACGAACTTACCTTCTTTGCCCGCGAACGGAGAAGTGTTTACTTGGAACGTCATTGTTACTGTTGGCTCATCAACAGATAGCGCAGGTAGCGCTTCAACTTGGTTCTGTGCACAGATAGTGTCAGAGATCTTCAGCTCACCAAGACCAGTGATCGCGATGATGTCACCCGCGTTCGCTTGATCTACTTCGTGACGCTCTAGACCTAGGTAACCCATTACCGTACCGACTTTACCGTTGCGAGTCTTACCGTCAGCACCGATAACTGTCACTTGTTGGTTTGGCTTAACGCTACCACGAGTTACACGAGCAACACCGATAACACCAACGTAAGAGCTGTAATCTAGCTGAGAAACTTGCATCTGTAGTGGACCTTCTAGGTCAACTTGTGGTGCAGATACTTCTTCAACGATAGTTTGGAACAATGGTTCCATGTCTTCGCCAGTTTCGCCTTCTTCTAGAGATGCCCAACCGTTTAGTGCTGAAGCGTAAACCACTTTAAAGTCTAACTGTTCGTCAGTTGCACCTAGGTTGTCGAATAGGTCGAATACTTGGTCCATAACCCAATCAGGGCGCGCGCCTGGGCGGTCAATCTTGTTGATTACAACGATTGGCTTAAGACCGTGAGCAAAGGCTTTTTGCGTTACGAAACGCGTTTGCGGCATTGGGCCATCAACCGCGTCAACGATAAGTAGCACTGAGTCTACCATCGACATGATACGTTCTACTTCACCACCGAAATCCGCGTGTCCCGGAGTATCTACGATGTTGATACGGTAATCATTCCAGTTAATTGCTGTGTTTTTAGCAAGAATGGTAATACCACGCTCTTTCTCGATGTCGTTCGAGTCCATGACTCGCTCTTCAGCTTCACCGCGAGACTCTAAAGTACCTGATTGCTGTAGTAGTTTATCAACCAGTGTAGTTTTACCGTGGTCAACGTGCGCGATGATCGCGATATTTCTTAAATTATCAATCTGTGGAGTAGCCATGGATTTTGATTCACTTATAAAAGAAGCAACCCTCTTAAATTGAACATTTAATGAGCACTGCCTATTTGATTAAAAAAACGACCGTAATGTACCAGATTCTAGCGAAAAACCCAGAAATATGTGATCTGATTCGCTCCATTTCGACGAATTTTTTATTGATGAAACGCAAGCTCACTCCGAGTAAAGGGAAATCCCCATTGACATGCGGTCGAAAACTCGGCTGAATGATTGTCGATTTTGTCTTATCTTGGTGCAATACACCCCAAGCGCACCAATTAAGTGCAAACAAAGATCATTTTGGTGCAAAGAGCTGCACCAAATTAACACCAAAACCGCTAATTTATTGAAATTAATGGATTAATTTTTTTGGCACGCTTTTGGCTTTAAGAGAAATAGCATCGATTAATACGATTGAAACGAAATTAATCAATGCTGGATTGAATAAACCAAATCGAGCTAAACCGCTTTAATAACACTGGAGGTTATCCAAGATGTCAGTAGAAAACGTTCTATCTCTGATCCAAGAAAACGAAGTTAAGTTTGTTGACCTACGCTTTACCGACACTAAAGGTAAAGAGCAGCACGTATCTATCCCTGCACACCAAGTTGACGCAGACTTCTTCGAAGAAGGTAAAATGTTTGACGGTTCATCAGTTGCTGGCTGGAAAGGCATCAACGAATCAGACATGGTAATGATGCCTGACGCATCATCTGCTGTACTTGACCCGTTCACTGAAGATGCAACGCTTAACGTTCGTTGTGACATCCTTGAGCCTGCAACAATGCAAGGCTACGACCGTGATCCTCGCTCAATCGCAAAACGCGCTGAAGACTACCTACGTGCTACTGGTATCGCTGATACAGTACTTGTTGGTCCAGAGCCAGAGTTCTTCCTATTTGATGACGTTAAGTTCGCGACTGACATGTCTGGTTCTTTCTTCAAGATTGACGATATCGAAGCAGCTTGGAACACAGGCTCAGACATCGAAGGCGGTAACAAAGGTCACCGTCCAGGCGTTAAAGGTGGTTACTTCCCAGTAGCGCCTGTGGATTCTTCTCAAGACATCCGTAGCGCAATGTGTCTAATCCTAGAAGAGATGGGCCAAGTAGTAGAAGCGCACCACCACGAAGTAGCAACTGCGGGTCAGAACGAAATCGCAACTCGCTTTAACACGCTAACGGCGAAAGCGGACGAAATCCAAGTTTACAAGTACGTGGTACACAACGTTGCTCACGCATTTGGTAAAACAGCGACATTCATGCCTAAGCCACTCGTTGGTGACAACGGCTCTGGTATGCACGTTCACCAATCTCTAGCGAAAGACGGTGTTAACCTATTCGCTGGTGACAAGTACGGCGGCCTATCTGAAATGGCGCTTTACTACATCGGTGGTGTTATCAAGCACGCTAAAGCAATCAACGCATTTGCTAACGCATCAACTAACTCGTACAAGCGTCTTGTACCTGGTTTTGAAGCACCTGTTATGCTTGCTTACTCAGCACGTAACCGTTCTGCTTCTATCCGTATCCCAGTGGTACCAAGCCCTAAAGCACGTCGTATCGAGCTACGCTTCGGTGATCCATCTGCGAACCCATACCTATGTTTCGCTGCAATGCTTATGGCTGGTCTTGACGGTATCAAGAACAAGATCCACCCAGGTGAAGCAATGGATAAAGACCTTTACGACCTACCAGCAGAAGAAGCAGCTGAAATCCCAACTGTTGCTTACTCACTAAAAGAAGCCCTAGAGTGTCTAGACGCTGACCGTGAGTTCCTAACAGCTGGCGGCGTATTCTCTGATGACTTCATCGACTCTTACATCGATCTTAAGTCTCAAGACGTAGAGAAAGTAAACATGACAACCCACCCACTAGAGTTCGAATTGTACTACTCTGTATAATCAACTTTAGTACGCACTATCGCGTCGGGTTACATAAAACTAAGGCTCACCTCGCAGGTGAGCCTTTTTGTTTCTATGCCGTTTGATGCGCCTGATACCCTGACTGTGACATCAAATCAGGAACGGTTATGCGCCCACTTCAACTCACTCTCACTACAAGCCTTCTCTTCACTGCCATAACATCAGCTCAAACTGTTTACACCTGGATTGATGACGATGGTACTCGTCATTTCAGTGACTCACAGCCCGAAAACACGGCCAGTGCGATTACCTTGCCTCAACATGAACCAATAACTGCTCCTTCACATCAACAAGAAGAAAGCCAAACTTTGTATCAGCACAATATTGAGCAACAGCAAGTTCCCTCTTCCTCACCCGCACTAACGATACCACTGGAAGTAAACATTACCGTGCTGGAGCCAGACTCAGCGGTAAGAAGCAATAACGGCTCGCTACAGGTTAAAGCGACGCTCAACCGTAAGCTTGCCCCTAATGAGCAACTACAACTTATTGTCAACGGGGTTAATTATGGCGACCTTAACACTCAGCCCAATTGGCAGTTACAAAACCTCGATCGAGGTCAACACTCATTGAGCATTCAAGCATTTAGAGACGGCAAGCTTATTGCATCGTCTCAACCTATAACGGTGCATTTACTGCGAGCAACCATCAAATTAGTGAAACCAAGCCCTAATTCCTAGGACTTTCACCTGTTTTCGCTTCAGTTCTCACATTCAATGCGCCATACTTGAATTACTTAACGCACCATATTGGTGCATTGCACAATTCAAGTTCAAGGATGGGGCAAAAGCAGTGGATAGCGAACTCAACGACATTATTTTAAATCATCAAGTCACGGCGATTTTGATCATGAACGAATCGCTGTTGGTCAAATACGCCAACCCAGCCGCAGAGCAGCTTTTTTCCCAGAGCGCTAAGCGAATCGTTGACCATCCTCTTTCCCACTTAATTCAGCACGCCTCGATGGATCTAGCCTTGCTCTCTCAGCCTTTGCAAAGCGGTCAAAGCATTACAGATAGTGACGTGACTTTTGTGGTTGATGGTAAGCCTTTGATGTTAGAAGTTACCGTTAGCCCTATTTCTTGGAAAAAAGAGTTAATGCTGCTAGTCGAGATGAGAAAGATTGGCCAACAGCGTCGTTTATCTCAAGAGCTCAATCAACATGCGCAGCAACAAGCGGCCAAGCTTCTGGTGCGCGGATTAGCCCATGAAATTAAGAATCCGTTAGGAGGGCTGAGAGGTGCGGCGCAACTGCTTGAGCGAACCTTGCCAGACCCAAGCTTAGCGGAATATACCCAGATCATTATTGAGCAAGCAGACCGACTTCGCGCTTTAGTCGACAGATTATTGGGCCCGCAAAAACCCGGTAAGAAACAACCCGAAAATCTGCACCTGATTTTGGAAAAAGTTCGCCAACTTGTCGACCTTGAGGTCAATCAAAGTGTCACGATTGAACGGGACTATGATCCAAGCTTGCCTGAAATTTTAATGGATGCGGATCAAATAGAACAAGCACTGCTTAACATTGTTAGCAATGCTGGGCACATATTAAAAAACCAATCGAATAGTCAAATCACCATTCGCACCAGAACGGTGCATCAAGCCAATATACATGGTCAGAGATGCAAATTAGCTGCCCGGATCGAGATTATCGACAATGGACCAGGTATTCCAGCCGACTTACAAGACACGCTATTTTACCCGATGGTCAGTGGCCGCGAGGGTGGGACAGGACTTGGGCTTTCGATTGCACAAAATCTGATCGACCAACATCAAGGTAAAATTGATGTAGAGAGTTGGCCAGGTAGAACAACATTTACGATTTATTTACCTATTTAAACAACATTAGTGGCATTGCTGTAAGGAAAACAATATGAGTAAAGGATATGTTTGGGTGGTCGATGACGACAGCTCCATTCGCTGGGTCATGGAGAAGACCCTATCATCTGCCAATATCAAGTGTGAAACCTTTGCTGATGCAGAGAGCGTGCTGATGGCGCTTGAGCGTGAAACACCTGATGTACTTGTTTCCGACATACGCATGCCTGGTATTGACGGCATTGAGCTCCTTAAGCAAGTCCATGAACGCTCGCCTGAATTACCCGTCATCATTATGACTGCCCACTCCGATCTCGATGCAGCCGTGAACGCTTATCAGAAAGGGGCATTTGAATATTTGCCTAAGCCATTTGATGTTGATGAAACGCTGACTTTAGTTGAGCGCGCCATTACCCATAGCCAAGAACAAAAACAAGAACAGGCTTCTCTTGCTGATGATAACTACACACCACCAGAAATCATTGGTGAAGCACCCGCCATGCAAGAAGTGTTTCGCGCTATCGGTCGTTTATCGCGTTCGTCGATCTCAGTGCTTATCAATGGGGAATCAGGTACCGGTAAAGAACTGGTCGCTCATGCCCTTCATCGTCACAGCCCACGAGCCAGCAAACCTTTTATCGCCCTTAACATGGCCGCGATACCGAAAGACTTAATCGAGTCTGAGTTGTTTGGTCATGAAAAAGGAGCATTTACCGGCGCAAATAGCGTTCGCCAAGGTCGTTTTGAGCAAGCCAATGGCGGTACTCTGTTCTTGGATGAGATTGGCGACATGCCGCTCGATATTCAAACGCGATTGCTGCGTGTTCTCGCAGATGGTCAGTTTTACCGCGTTGGCGGCCACTCGCCAATTAAAGTGGATGTAAGAATTGTCGCAGCAACCCATCAAAATCTCGAAAAGCTGGTGCATAAAGGCGATTTCCGTGAAGATTTATTTCACCGCCTCAATGTTATTCGCATCCAAATCCCTGCCTTAAGAGAGCGCAAACAAGATATTGAAAAGCTCACGCTACATTTTCTTGCTCTCGCGGCTGAAGAGCTTGGCGTCGATGTAAAAACGCTTCATCCAAATACAGTTGAAACACTCAACCGCTTAGATTGGCCAGGCAACGTACGTCAGCTCGAGAACATCTGCCGCTGGTTAACCGTCATGGCGAGCGGTACTGAAGTATTACCTGCCGATCTTCCTACAGAGCTGCTTGAAGAGAAGGCACACCACGATGTTTCCACTTCAGGTTCTTGGCAGCAACAACTCGCGACATGGGCCAAAAGTTCTCTATCACAAGGCGATACCGAGCTACTTTCTTATGCACTTCCTGAATTTGAACGTATACTTTTGGAAGCAGCGTTGGAGCACACCAACGGACATAAGCAAGATGCAGCAAAAGTTTTAGGTTGGGGACGAAATACATTGACACGTAAGCTCAAGGAGCTCTATTAACACTGGAACAAACGTCACAACTTGATTGAAATAGAGGTGATTTAATCTGCGCGGCTAACCTCATTAGCTTGAATAATAAGGATAAATCACCTACTTTTTAATCAATACACTCGCTCGCATTTAATACAATAATAAATTCAGAGTACTGTATCAGCAGAAGAACACGGATGTCAGCGACCACTCAAATCACTCTTAGAACCGCCGTAGTACTACCTTTCGTGATGATTTTTATCTTCACCATAGGCGTGATCGTCACAGTTCAGAAGAATAGTTATGAAGAGATGGTAGTTGATATCAGTGACAAGCAACTCACAGCCCTGACCGACAACGTTAACCTCGAACTTCACAGCTTTTTAGATGAGCCTTTTCAAGCAAGCTTAGCTTTGAGCCATTCTATCGGCTTCAATCGACTCTATACTCCGGGTGATACAACAGATATTGAGCAGTATTTGCTTACCTCATTTCGCAATCTCTACAATAATTTCCCACAACTTGATGTGATTGGTTTTGGCGGAGAAAACGCCGAGTATATAGGCTTTCGCAAGGAGCCGAATAAGGGTTATACCTTAATGGTGCAAGACGATCGCACTGACGGAAAGCTTGTCATTTATCGAGGTCAGGAGATCAGTGAAGATATCCGCTCAGTGTTTGAAGGCTACGATCCACGTATTCGTCCTTGGTATGCGCCTGTTGCAAAAAGTTTAGTGCCGATGTGGTCATCTATATATGCCAACGCCGATGAGCGACAAGAAATTACCCTATCAGCATTAACTCCAGTCTTTTACGACCAAGTCTTTCAAGGTGTTGTCGTCACAGATATCAAAATCGACACCTTCAATACCTTTCTCAAAAATCAACAGCAAAAGACCAGCGCAGTACTCTACATCGTCGATGATAAAAATCGCGTCGTCGCTCAATCAACCAGTGGACGAATTGTCTCGTGGGGCACTCCACAAAGTAAGAAAGGTGAACGCTTACTCGCGACGGAAAGCTCCGATCCTATAGTGAAAGCTAACGCTGATTATTTCTCATCTCACAAGCTTCATCAGCAAAGCGAGACTCTAAGATACACACTCGATATTGAGGGAGAGCGCTACTTCAATCATTTTACCCCTTACACAGACGAACATGGCTTGAAGTGGTATATAGGCGTAGCCATTTCAGAAAATCACTTATTGGGCAAACTACCTGAAAGCCAAAGAAATAGCTGGATAATTGGTGTCATCGCCAGTTTCATCGGCATAGGTTTAGGTCTCGTCGCGTTCAACCGTATCGTCGCACCAATCACCTCTACAGCGGCAGCAGCCAAGCGCTTGGCGAAAGGTGATTGGGACAGTCATATGCCAAAACCTGGGAGTATTTACGAAACAACCATGCTGGTTTATGCCTTTAATGAGATGGCAAATAACCTTAAGGCTTCGTTTAGAGCGCTTCGCTCTCAGCTTCTCTACGACTCTTTAACTAAGCTTTATAGTCGAGAAGGTTTGATAGATACCTGTGACAAACTTCCTGCTCTAAATGGCACACTGATGCTGGTTGGTATCAATAAGTTTAGAGATATCAATGACAGCCTAGGTCACTATCAAGGTGATCAGCTGCTGATTACTATTTCGCGACGTCTCAAGTCAGCATTCACTAATGAGCATTATTTAGCACGAATTGGCGGTGATGAATTCGCTATTTATATACCTGAGCAACAAAATGGTGAGAGCTCGCTTCAAACCGCCAATCGAGTTCTAAAAACGTTCGCCTCTCCTTTTGTCATGGAGCAAGAAAGCGTTGTTGTCAGTGTATCAATCGGTATTGTTGAAAATGGCCCGGATGAAAACATGACTCTGTGGCTACGCAACGGCAGTATCGCGCTCAGTACAGCAAAACAAGACATGACAAGCATTAGCCATTATCGTCCTGAAATGGCAGATATTTCTCGTAACCGCACTCTCATGCAGGTCAAAATTAAAGATGCATTAGAACACAATGAATTTGTTCCTTTCTATCAACCGCTTGTGGACCTTAAGACTGGAGAAGTCGTCGGTGCAGAGGCTTTAGCACGGTGGCTCTCTCCCTCTGCTGGTTTGGTATCTCCGATGGACTTCATTCCTATCGCTGAAGAAAGTGGGCTGATTGGGGCGATTGGTGAACAGATACTGCTTCAAGCCTGTAACGACACAGTACAAGGGATGAAAGAGGGTAAATGGGACTCATCATTCCATATACACGTCAACCTGTCAGTAAATCAATTGTCTCAACCAGACTTCATTTCAACATTGCAGAAGGTCCTCGCTCAGTCGACGTTAAGCGCGAACAATCTGACCTTGGAAATTACTGAGTCTCGCATCGTTGACAACGATCCAGTCACTATTCAGAACATGCAAGCCATACGCGATCTCGGTGTTCATATTGCGATTGATGACTTTGGTACCGGCTACAGCTCGCTTGCATACTTGCATAAGCTGCCCTTTAACTGCCTTAAAATTGATCGCACTTTCGTTAATAACCTTAATCCTGAAGAGCTTGACACCTCGATTGTGGCTGCGATTGTCAATATGACGAAAGGAATGAAGGTATCGCTTATTGCAGAAGGCATTGAAACGGATGAACAGGCTAAGTTGTTATCAAAGCTCAACTGTCCACTTGGCCAAGGTTTCTTATACAGCAGACCTGTTCCTTATGAAGAATGGCCAAGCAATCTAGTTAACATAAAGTAAAGCCCTTCTTTATAAGTGACGAAGCAAGCTGTATTGATAGTCATATCTTTTGACCGAGTCACGGTTTCTTGATTGCCTTCCTCCTAAGATGAAAAGAACAAATTATGGTAAGCAAGGAAGCTTGAAGTGGCAAAGTATGCCTTCATAGTACTGTGTTTCATCTTTTCGGGTCACAGCTATGCACTGAAACCTCTGACTGGTGTTCAAGACGAGTGGCCGCCGTATTTTAATTCTCCGTCTCAGCCTCTTGGCTATGCTCATCAGATAGTAAAAGACACGCTATGCCTTGCAGGTTATGAACTAGAAACACATTTTCTACCGTGGAAAAGGGCTTATAAGTCAACGCTAGAAGCAAAAACAGACGTCTTACTTGGAGTGTGGAAAACACCGGAAAGAGAGCAAGACTTTCTATTTAGCCATCCCTATTACATCAATCAAATTAAATTAATAAGCCCCAAGTCGGCACCTATTAAGTATCAAGACGCTCAGAGCCTAAGCGAGATCAGGCTCGGTTTAGTCTCTGGGTACGCTTATGGAGAAGCACTAAAATCCAAATCAGGGCTTAATATCCTTGCAGCGAAAGATGTCAAAGAGAACATTCTGTATTTAACTAAACAAAGAGCGGACGCCATCTTGATGGATGAGGTTGTCTTCTCTTGGAACGTAAAAACAATGGGGCTCAAGCAAAAAGACTTTTACGTATCAGATCTAGCGGTAAAGAGGGTTCCTCTACACATCGCTGTAAGTCGTGAGCACCCATTAGCTGAAGCGATTATTTCTCACTTCAATTCCGCTTTACGAAACAGTTCTGTATGCGAAATTCAGTAATATCAGAATTATAAAGCAACAACGAAAAAACCCCAGCATTTCTGCTGGGGTTTAAATAGTGGCGGAGAGATAGGGATTTGAACCCTAGATACGCTATTAACGTATGCCGGTTTTCAAGACCGGTGCTTTCAACCACTCAGCCATCTCTCCACAAATTGTCATCGTCAGATTAGTACACTGATGATGTGGTTACACGTATATACGAGTAACAGTATTTAAAGCCTGGCGATGTCCTACTCTCACATGGGGAAGCCCCACACTACCATCGGCGCTAATTCGTTTCACTTCTGAGTTCGGCATGGAATCAGGTGGGTCCAAATCGCT
>WJXF01000171.1_pt1 | contig 12969 bp, 11 predicted proteins | sample 9263211 | NCBI WGS metagenome assembly WJXF01 (sample SAMN12697362, study PRJNA563984) | aquatic metagenome | isolation source: water sample from a prawn hatchery tank treated with erythromycin, plated on... | place: Australia | collected 2018-10-17
AAGCAAGTTGTATCTCGTGCACGTAAGATTGAGCGTTTCCTAACTCAGCCTTACCACGTAGCGGAAGTATTTACTGGCGACCCAGGTGTTTACGTACCTCTTAAAGAGACTTTACGTGGCTTCAAAGGTCTACTAGCTGGTGATTACGATGACATTCCTGAGCAAGCGTTCATGTACTGCGGTACGATTGACGATGCTATCGAGAATGCGAAGAAGCTATAAGGCTAACTAGGAGGCGATATGGCAGCAATAACCTTTCACCTAGACGTTGTTAGTGCAGAGAAGAAAATCTTCTCTGGCCTAGTTGAAACGTTCCAGGTGACCGGTAGCGAAGGTGAGCTTGGTATTTTCCATGGCCACACACCGCTGCTGACCGCTATCAAGCCTGGTATGGTGCGTATTGTTAAACAGCACGGCCACGAAGAAATTATCTATGTTTCTGGTGGTATGATAGAAGTTCAACCGGGTACAGCGACTGTACTGGCTGATACGGCTATCCGTGGTGAGGAGCTAGACGCAGCTAAGGCAGAGGAAGCTAAACGTCGCGCTGAGGAGAGTATCCACAACCAGCACGGCGATATGGACTTCGCTCAAGCGGCCAGTGAACTGGCTAAAGCCATTGCTCAGCTACGAGTTATCGAGCTGACGAAACAGCGTCGCTAATTCGCGACACTGTTTTAAAAGTGATAAAGGCGGTCGTAAGACCGCCTTTTTGCTTAATTTTTAACGGAAATTTTTCCTAATCAATTAACTAATCAACGATTAGTGTCTAGAATACCTCTCAGTTTTAATACAAGTTCAAATGGGTAACGCAATGAAGTTTAGCGCAGTGATTCTGGCGGCGGGCAAAGGGACTCGCATGTATTCTAATAAACCTAAGGTTTTGCATACGCTTGCGGGTAAGCCGATGGTGAAACATGTGATTGATACATGTAATGGATTAGGCGCGCAGAACATCCATTTGGTGTATGGCCATGGTGGCGATCAAATGCAAGCTGAGCTAAGCAGTGAGTCAGTAAGTTGGGTGTTGCAAGCGGATCAACTCGGTACAGGTCACGCAGTGGATCAAGCAGCACCACAGTTTGAAGATGATGAAAAGATCTTAGTGCTTTACGGCGATGTACCACTGATCTCAGAAGAGACCATTGAAAGCTTACTCGATGCCCAGCCTACAGGTGGTATCGCGCTACTAACTGTCGTACTAGATAATCCTATGGGCTACGGACGTATCGTGCGCAAGAATGGCCCTGTAGTTGCGATTGTTGAGCAAAAAGATGCTTCAGAAGAGCAGAAGCTAATCAAAGAGATCAATACTGGTGTGATGGTTGCCACTGGTGGAGATCTGAAACGTTGGTTGTCTGGTCTAAACAACAACAATGCTCAAGGTGAGTACTACTTAACCGATGTTATCGCTGCTGCCCATGATGAAGGCAGAGCGGTGGAAGCGGTTCATCCAGTTAACCCAATTGAAGTAGAAGGAGTTAACGACCGCGCTCAGTTGGCGCGTCTAGAGCGTGCGTTCCAGTCAATGCAAGCCCAAAAGCTACTAGAGCAAGGCGTTATGCTGCGCGACCCTACCCGTTTCGATCTACGTGGTGAATTGCAGTGTGGTATGGATTGTGAAATTGATGCCAATGTTATTATTGAAGGCAAAGTATCGCTGGGTGATAACGTCGTTATTGGTACTGGTTGCGTACTTAAAGATTGTGAAATAGACGATAATACGGTTATTCGTCCGTACAGTGTGATTGAAGGCGCAACGGTCGGTGAAGAGTGTACTGTGGGTCCATTTACTCGTCTGCGCCCGGGTGCAGAGATGCGTAATGACTCTCACGTCGGTAACTTCGTTGAAGTGAAGAATGCTCGCCTTGGCGAGGGCTCTAAAGCCAATCACCTGACTTACTTAGGTGACGCCGAGATCGGTCAGCGCACCAATGTAGGGGCGGGTGTAATCACTTGTAACTATGATGGCGCAAACAAGTTTAAAACAACCATCGGCAACGATGTTTTTGTTGGCTCTGACAGTCAGCTGGTGGCGCCAGTCACTATCGCTGATGGTGCGACAATTGGTGCGGGAACGACTTTGACCAAAGATGTCGCTGAAGGTGAGTTAGTCATCACTCGCGCTAAAGAACGTAAGATTTCAGGTTGGCAGCGTCCAGTAAAACAAAAGTAATCGCTTTTGCTACCAATAGTAATGTTACAAAGCCGCTCATGATGGGCGGCTTTGTTGTATCTACTTAGTTGCAAAGCGAATTAATGACTAGGAATAGCGATGCGCTTTTCTAGCCAACGAACGGCTTGAGAGACGAAAAGAATCAGCACTAAATATTCTAAAACTAGGAAGGTATAAATCTCTAAAGGTAAGTACTCATTAACCACTAGCTCGTTGGCGCGACGGGTTAGGTCACTCAATCCAATCACGCTGACCAGTGAGCTCATTTTAAGAATATAGACAAATTGGTTACCCAACGGCGGTAATATTTGTCGAAGTGCTTGCGGCAAAATAACTAAGCGCATCTTCTGCCAATAGTTCAAACCTAGCGACTCTGCTGCTTCATGTTGGCCGCGACTGATGGCTTGAATCCCACCGCGAAATACTTCCGCCATAAAGGCACTTTCCGCGATGGTCAGTGCAATGACCCCCGCCCAGAAATGATCGAGCGAGATATCCAATAAAGTAGGCATACCATAATAAACCCACAGTAGTAACACGAGTACTGGCACAGAACGCACGCTTTCCACATAGATACGGTTGATAGCCCGCAGATATTTCAGCGGTGAAAGCGCAGGTAACGCGACAATGAGCCCAAGCGTCATGGCAAATAGCATACTCAGCAAAGAGACTTGAATAGTGTCGCTAAACCCAGCAAGTAGAAAGCTTACGTTGGTTCGGCCTTGATCGGTTGTTGGGTCGAGTACGTACCAACCCCACTGATAATCCGAACAGCCAGTGAGAAGCAACAGTGAACCAAGCAATAGATAACGAGAAGTCACATTACACCTTGTATTGACTAAAAAAATCCATTTGATGCTGCTATGTTAGCAATGAACGGGCTTAATTCGTAATAACTTTAGGGAAGATATAATGAACAAGTATATTTTGGCACTTGGATTGTGCTTATTGTCAGTGGGTCAGGTGATGGCTGAAACCAGTCGTTTGCATCAAATCCTTGATAAAGGGGTGTTGCGTGTTGGTACAACAGGGGATTGGAACCCGATGACAATGAAGGATCCTGCTACCAATAGCTACCGTGGTTTTGATATTGATGTAACAACTGAGTTAGCTAAAGATCTTGGAGTGGAAGTCGAATATGTCGCAACCGATTGGAAAACGCTAGTCAACGGGGTGACTGCCAATAAGTACGACATTACAGGTAGTGCTTCGCTTAACATGTCGCGCGCTAAGGTAGCAGGCTACAGTCAGCCTTACTTCTATTTGGCATTTGTTCCTGTGGTGCAGAAAAAGGACTTAGACAAGTATTCGGATTGGATTGACTTTGATAAAGCTGAAGTAAAAGTGGCGGCAACGCTAGGCACGGTTCAAGAGAAGATGGTCAAAGAGTTCTTCCCATCAGCACAACATGTAGTTATTGAAGCGCCAGCGCGTGACTTCCAAGAGTTACTGGCACGTAGAGCCGATGTCTCGGTGACTTCAAACGTAGAGGCGGCAACGCTGGTGGAGAAGTTTAAGCAATTGGCTATTGTTCCAGTTAAAGAGCCACGTAAGCCGACGCCAATCGCGATGTTACTGCCACAGGATGATCAGGTTTGGATTAATTACCTGAATCACTGGGTCGAGCTGAAGAAAACTCAAGGATTCTTCAAAAAGACCGCCGAGAAATGGGGGCTGAAAAGTTTGTAACCACTTACTTATCTAGCCAAAGCTAAAAAGAGCCGCAATTGCGGCTCTTTGTTTATTTATTCATCACCGACGACTCTCGAATTGTCTGGTGCTGTGAAGTGTTGAGATAACTCACGATTAGACACCACGTAGCCAATCCACATTCCGCCCATACATATCACAATCGCAATACCTGTCACCAGTTGAGCCTGACTTGCCATCGCGGCGACTAATGCACTGGCTAGGCTGCTAACGCAGATCTGTAGGCTATTCTGTAACCCTGCCGCAGTAGCTGGACTTTGCTGAGCACTGGCTAGTGCACGATTAACGACAATTGGGTAAAGGGCACCGTTGGCAACAGCAATCAAACAGAACGGAGCAAGAATTGGCCAGATGGACGTTAGCTGCCACTGAGAGGCGATAAATATCAGTAGAGAAGCGACACTGAATAGCCCGATCAGCTGGCGCAGGACTTTCTCATCACCATATTTACGCACGCCGACTTTACCTAAGTAGCCACCAGCCATAAAGGCGATAGTCTGTGGAATAAAGCTCAAACCAATATCTTTCGCTTGGTAGCCAAGCTGAGACATGATCTCTGGCATACCGGTTAGGTAAGCAAAGAATGCCGCTGATGCCGTGGCGAACATAAACACGTTACCTAGATAGGTTTTAGAACCTAGTAGTGCCTTAATATCTGCCGAGATACTGGTTTGCTTGGCCTCGGCTTTTTCATTTTTCTGTGCCATGGTGGCGATGACGAGTAATACCCCCATTAGTGTCAGAGCGACAAAAATACTATGCCAACCAAAGTTATCTGCCAATAGCACACCTAGCTGTGGAGCAAGTGCTGGAGAAAGAGCGACAAGTGGCATAATGGTGGCAAAGATCTGTTGGCTATTACTTGAGTGGCGTTTGATCACCATTGCTTGCCAGATTACTGCAGGTGCACAAACACCAATCGCTTGCACAAAGCGTAGAGCTAGTAGCTGCCATACTTGATCGCTAAACGCCAAGCCAAATGATGCGATGGTGAAAATCACCAAGCCGGCCGCTAGGGTATTGCGGTGGCCAAACTTATCGGAGGCTAAGCCCCACATCAACTGACCAAAAGCCATCCCCACAAGAAAGACAGTCAGAGAAAGAGCTATTTGTTCAGGGCCTGTCGCAAAGTCGATTTCCATCGCTTTGAATGCAGGTAAGTACATGTCGGTGGCAATAAAGCCGAGCATCGAAAGGGCTGCGAGATAAACAAGCTGTAGTTTTGAAATTTTCATGATTCAACCAATCAAATTATTTAATCATTATTTACTCAGTATCAGTTGGCGCCAACCCTGATTTATTTACCTCGCCATTCTATTTTTCGATTTTAAGAAAATAAAACGTTAAAATTATTGGTTATCAATCAAAAAATTTGAACGGTTGTGCATTATGTATTCAAAATCATCGCTTGAGATGTTAGATACCGTTGCCCGCTTGGGAAGTTTTACCGCTGCTGCTGAGGTGCTGCATAAAGTCCCTTCAGCGATCAGTTATGGCGTGCGTCAGGTCGAGCAAGAGCTGGACGTGATCTTGTTTCGCCGTTTGCCAAGGAAAGTCGAGCTGACACCCGCAGGCGAACTGTTTATTGCTGAAGCTCGGTTACTGCTGAGACAGATGGAAGATCTTAAGGCGCAAACCAAACGCGCTGCTCAAGGCTGGCAATCAACACTCAAGTTAACCTTAGACAATGTGGTCAAGCTAGATAAGCTTAAACCGCTAGTGGAAGACTTTTATCGTGAGTTTGAGTTTGCTGAACTGCAAATCAATATGGAAGTGTTTAACGGCTCGTGGGAGGCGATAGCACAAGAGCGAGCAGACATTGTGATTGGAGCGACGTCTGCGATTCCTGTTGGTGGTGACTTCGAAGTGAGAGATATGGGAGTTTTAGACTGGGCATTTGTGATGTCTCCAGCGCATCCTTGTGTCCGTCAGCAAAATCTAACAGAAGAGTTTGTTAGTCAGTATCCGGCAATCTGCTTGGATGATACCTCTAGCGTGTTGCCCAAGCGTCATACCGGGCATTATCCGCAGCAGCGGCGTTTGTTGCTGCCCAATTGGTACAGTGCAATTGAGTGTCTCAAAAATGGAGTCGGGGTTGGCTATATGCCTCGACACATTGCGATGCCGTTAATTCTTGATGGGGTGCTGGTGGAGAAGATGCTGCCGGATGAAAAGCCGATCAGCCAATGTTGTTTAGTTTGGCGCAAGGATGATAACCACAAGCTCATTCAGTGGATGGTGGATTACTTAGGCTCTTCCAATCAGCTCCATCACGACTGGTTAAAGCACTAAAGAAAACGCCAGCATAATGCTGGCGTTGTTTTACTTGATAGCTGCTTAAGGACGTTCAAAGACGGTTGCGATCCCCTGACCTAAACCGATACACATGGTGGCTAGACCATATTTGGCATCCTTAGCTTCCATCAGGTTAATCAGTGTGGTCGAAATACGAGAACCAGAACAACCCAGTGGGTGACCAAGAGCGATGGCACCACCGTTAAGATTGACCTTCTCATCCATTACTTCCAACAAACCTAGGTCTTTAGCACAAGGTAAAGATTGAGCCGCAAATGCTTCATTTAGCTCTACCACATCCATATCTTCGATAGAGAGACCTGCACGTTTGAGTGCTTTCTGCGTTGCTGGTACAGGGCCGTAACCCATGATAGATGGATCGCAACCCGCAATTGCCATACCTTTGATGCGTGCGCGAATTGGCAAACCAAGCTCATTGGCTTTGTCTTCGCTCATGATCAGCATGGCTGATGCACCATCAGATAGCGCAGAAGATGTACCTGCCGTGACGGTTCCGTTTGCAGGGTCAAATACTGGGCGAAGCTGAGATAGACCTTCTACTGAGGTTTCCGGACGAATCACTTCATCATGATCTAGCGTGAATAGGGTGCCGTCCGCTGCGTGGCCCTCAATGGGAAGAATCTCGTTTTTAAAGCGACCTTCAACGGTCGCGGCATGGGCACGAGCATGAGAACGCGCGGCAAACTCATCTTGTTGTTCACGGCTGATACCGTGCAGTTTGCCAAGCATTTCTGCGGTTAAACCCATCATACCCGCGGCTTTAGCGACGTTTTTCGACATGCCTGGGTGGAAATCCACACCGTGGTTCATAGGAACATGCCCCATGTGCTCAACACCACCAATTAGGCAAATCTCCGCATCACCAGTCATGATTGCGCGTGTACCATCATGCAGCGCCTGCATTGATGAACCACATAGGCGGTTGACAGTTACTGCACCAATTTCAATCGGCAAACCTGCAAGCAGTGCTGCATTACGCGCAACGTTAAAGCCTTGTTCTAACGTTTGTTGTACACAGCCCCAGTAGATATCTTCAATCTCGCTTGGGTTAACCTGAGGGTTGCGCGCAAGAATCCCTTTCATTAAGTGAGCAGAAAGATCTTCGGCGCGAGTATGACGGAAAGCTCCACCTTTAGAGCGTCCCATCGGTGTACGTAGACAATCTACTACGACAACGTTTTTAGTTTGATTAGTCATTTGGGAGTCTCCTTAGATAGAACCTTGTTGCTGAGCACCGTAAAAGGTTTGGCCTTTTTCAGCCATATCAATCAGCAATTGTGGAACTTGGTACATAGCACCTAGATCTGAGTATTGGTTCGCCATTGCGACAAACTCGGCAATACCTACGCTATCTAAGTAACGGAAAACGCCACCTCGGAATGGAGGGAAGCCCAGACCATAAACTAAAGCCATATCTGCTTCTTGCGGAGAAGCGATGATGTTTTCTTGCAGACACAAGACAACTTCATTGATCATCGGAATCATCATTCGTTGGATGATGGTTTGATCATCGAACTCTTGTTTTTCAGCACAAACGTCGGCGAGTACTGGCAGAATATCTTCACTGAATGTCTTCTTAGGTTTGCCTTTTCTATCCAAAGCGTAGCTATAGAAGCCGCTACCATTCTTCTGACCATATTTGTCTGCTTCAAATAGAGCATCAATCGCATCACGACCTTGTTTACCCATACGCTCTGGGAAACCTTGAGCCATTACCGCTTGGGCGTGGTGAGCGGTATCTATGCCGACTACATCTAGCAGATAGGCAGGTCCCATTGGCCAGCCAAACTTACGTTCCATGACTTTGTCGATCTTAGTGAAATCAGCACCGTCACGTAGCAACATGCTGAAACCACCAAAGTAAGGGAAGAGTACGCGGTTGACGAAGAATCCCGGACAGTCATTCACTACGATTGGTGATTTACCCATTTTCGCAGCGTAAGCGACAACACGGTTGATGGTTTCATCTGAGGTGTGTTCACCACGGATGATCTCGACTAAAGGCATGCGGTGTACAGGGTTGAAGAAATGCATACCACAGAAATTTTCTGGTCGCTTAAGTGATTTAGCCAGCAGATTGATCGGGATAGTCGATGTATTTGAGGTAATAACGGTTTCGTCACCCACTTGTTGCTCGACTTCACTGAGTACTGCCGCTTTCACTTTCGGATTTTCAACTACTGCTTCAACGATAACATCCGTCTCTTCGATGCCTGCGTAATGAAGGCTTGGAGTGATCGAAGCTAGGATACCCGCCATCTTAAAGCCATCAATACGGCCGCGAGATAGGCGCTTGTTAAGCAGTTTTGAGGCTTCAGTCATACCTAAATCTAGCGACGCTTGGGCGATATCTTTCATTAAGACAGGGACACCTTTAAGTGCCGACTGGTAAGCAATACCGCCACCCATGATACCTGCACCTAATACCGCTGCACGTTGAGTGTCTTTGCTAGCAGACTTAGCCGCTTTTTTAGCTAGCCCTTTAATATATTGATCATTAAGGAATAGACCAACTAGAGACTTGGCTTCTTCTGATTTCGCTAGCTTAACAAAATGTTTGCGTTCAACATCAAGCGCTTCATTGCGAGCAAAACGAGCACCTTCCTCGATAGTCACTACTGCTGTCATTGGCGCAGGATAGTGAGGGCCAGCCTTCTGAGCGACCAAGCCTTTTGCCATCGTAAAGCTCATCATAGATTCAAGCTTGCTGAGTGAAAGTGGCGATGTTTTTTGTTTACGTCGTTCTTTCCAATCCAGCTTCTCATTGATCGCTTGGGTTAGAGTTTTAATCGCTGACTCGTACAGAGCATCTGTCTCGACAATTGCATCGAGTAGACCGATCTTAAGTGCTTCATCCGCTCGGCAAGCTTTGCCTTGTGTAATGACTTCCATCGCGCTGTCGGCACCGATAACACGCGGTAAGCGAACACAACCGCCAAAGCCTGGCATGATTCCGAGTTTAGTCTCTGGTAAGCCAATGCTGGTGGTTTTATCACCAATACGCATGTCAGTAGCGAGTACACACTCACATCCACCACCCAAAGTGTGGCCTTTTAAAACAGAAAGTGTCGGTACGGGTAGGTCTTCAAGTTTATTAAAGATGCTGTTAGCAAATTGAAGCCATTGATCCAGCTCTTGCTCTGATTTGGCAAATAGGCCCAGAAACTCAGTAATGTCAGCGCCAACAATAAACGCCTCTTTATCTGAAGTAAGCAGTAAGCCTTTGAGAGAGCTGTGAGCTTTAAGCGCATCAAGAGCCTTATCCAGTGACTCTAGAGTGGCGAGGTCGAGCTTGTTAACAGACGCTGGTGCACAGAAGCTGAGCTCAGCGATTCCGTCTTGTAATTCCTTTACCTGTAGGGTTTCGGCTTGGTAAATCATTGTCTATCTCCATGACATACAATCTTCGGATTGCGTGTACAGCAGTTGGTTGAGTTGCAACCGCTGTAAAGGAAAGTGGTGTTATAGTTATTCTGGTTAGACCAGTAATTTTAGTTTGGACTTGCTGTTGGTTAAATTCAATACATTTTTTAAACAAGTGTTTAACATTGTGCGCTCGGACAGATCTTAGGCGACGTTAAATTCGCTCTCGTGATACACTGCGAGCAAGACATAACACGAACCACAGCCATGAATGACCTGCCGTATTTAATACCTGCACAGCCCACTCAGTTTGAAGAGGAAATAAAGAAAAGCGTCTTTATTACTTACCTCGCACACACTCCATCAATTGAATTAGCTAAAGCGTTTGTTGAGCAGATAAAAAGCAAACACTCGGATGCGCGACATAATTGCTGGGGATTTGTTGCCGGTAGACCTGAAGATTCAATGCAATGGGGCTTTAGCGACGACGGTGAGCCATCAGGAACCGCGGGGAAACCTATATTGGCGCAATTATCAGGGTCGGGAGTGGGTGAAATTACGGCTGTGGTGACTCGCTACTCTGGTGGTATCAAGCTGGGAACAGGTGGATTGGTTAAAGCTTATGGTGGTGGGGTACAGCAAGCTCTTAAGTCGCTTCAAACAATTGAGAAAAAAATAACCACAAAACTACTACTAGAGTTAGACTATGGGTTTATGCCTATAGCACAGTCTCTATTTCCTCAGTTCGGAGCTCAAGAAGTCAGTGCTGAGTACAGTGAGTTGGTTAAAATGGTTATCGAGATTGAACTTCGTCAAGTGAGTGACTTTACTCAAACCATTATTAATAAGAGTGGCGCCAAGGTACAGGTTACCTCGTTGGACAAACAACAAAGATAATTAGGAAGTCGGAAGCTACGCTTCATAAATCAATCTAACCATGCAATTTCGATCCATTATTCGCATCGTCGGGCTTTTGCTCGCGCTTTTTAGTCTCTCTATGCTAGCTCCTGCTTTAGTAGCGCTTATCTATCGAGACGGTGCAGGTGTTCCTTTTGTCACCACCTTTTTCGTTCTGCTGTTTTGCGGAACCTTATGTTGGTTTCCAAACCGACGCCATAAGCATGAATTAAAAGCACGTGATGGCTTTCTCATCGTCGTATTGTTCTGGACAGTACTCGGAAGTGCAGGTTCACTGCCATTTCTCATCGCTGACAATCCCAGTGTTTCTGTCACAGACGCTTTCTTTGAGTCTTTTTCTGCTTTAACCACCACCGGAGCCACGGTCATTGTTGGTCTCGATGACTTGCCCAAAGCGATATTGTTTTATCGTCAGTTCCTACAATGGTTTGGCGGTATGGGTATCATCGTACTTGCCGTTGCGATATTACCGGTATTAGGTATCGGTGGCATGCAGCTTTACCGAGCTGAAATTCCGGGACCAGTAAAAGACACCAAGATGACGCCGCGTATCGCCGAAACGGCTAAAGCACTCTGGTATATCTATTTAAGTCTAACCATTGCTTGTGCTGCTTCTTTTTGGCTGGCGGGGATGACTCCATTTGATGCGATAAGCCATAGCTTCTCGACAATCGCCATTGGTGGTTTCTCTACCCATGATGCGAGTATGGGACATTTCGACAGTTACGCGATCAATATGATTACCGTCGTGTTCCTTTTGATCTCGGCATGTAACTACTCGCTGCACTTTGCAGCCTTTGCCTCTGGTGGCGTGCATCCTAAGTACTATTGGAAGGACCCGGAGTTCAGAGCCTTTATCTTTATTCAGGTCTTACTGTTTATCGTTTGTTTCTTGGTATTGTTAAACCATCACTCGTATAACTCGGTCTACGACGCCTTTGATCAGGCTCTTTTCCAAACGGTTTCGATTTCGACCACAGCAGGCTTCACAACGACAGGCTTTGCTGAGTGGCCGCTATTCTTACCCGTGCTATTGCTTTTCTCCTCCTTTATTGGTGGATGTGCGGGTTCTACCGGTGGTGGTATGAAAGTCATCCGTATTTTATTGCTGACATTGCAAGGTGTGCGTGAACTTAAGCGTTTGGTACACCCGCGTGCTGTGTATACGATCAAAGTCGGCGGTAGTTCTCTTCCTCAGCGGGTTGTTGATGCGGTGTGGGGATTCTTCTCTGCCTATGCTCTGGTTTTTGTTGTCTGTATGTTAGGTTTGATTGCGACTGGAATGGATGAGCTAAGCGCTTTCTCTGCAGTTGCGGCGACACTCAACAACTTAGGTCCGGGCCTTGGTGAAGTAGCACTTCACTTTGGTGATGTGAATGACAAGGCGAAATGGGTTCTGATTGTTTCGATGCTATTTGGACGACTGGAAATCTTTACTCTACTTATACTACTTACGCCGACGTTCTGGCGTAGCTAAGGAGACGATGTGGCAAAGGCGCTATTTCTCTATTCAAGCCGTGAAGGTCAAACTAAAAAGATATTTAGTCATATTCAGACAGACCTGTCTGAATATGACTGTGAACTGCTTGATCTACACACCATAGATAAGGTGGATTTCAGCCAATATGAGCGAGTGCTTATTGGTGCCTCTATTCGTTATGGCCACCTCAACAAAAAGCTCTATCAGTTTATTGAGCGTAACTTGTCTTCATTACAGCAGAGTAAAGTTGCTTTCTTCTGTGTGAATCTAACGGCACGTAAAGAAGACCAAGGAAAGGATACGCCTGAAGGTAGTGCCTATATAAAGACATTTCTCAAAAAGTCGCCTTGGCAGCCTCAACTTATCGGTGTCTTTGCAGGCGCTCTCTATTACCCACGTTATAACTGGTTAGATAGAACAATGATTAAATTCATTATGAGTATGACGGGAGGAGAGACAGATACAAGTAAAGAGGTAGAGTACACCAACTGGGAAAAAGTGACTCTATTCGCCAATAAGTTTAAAGATATGTAAAGAAAAGGCTTACTTATACGGCTTTTAGATCGAAATTTAATCGAACAATAAAAAAGTTAGAAAAAACTGAAAAAAGGGCTTGCCAAGAATCTTTCGATCTCTATAATGCCCCCTCGCTGACACGGCAACGCTTCGAAAGAAACGAGAGCCCAGTTGGCAAGGTCAATTAGCCAAGCAGAAACGCTTGAAAAAAGTTTGAAAAAAGTGGTTGACACTAAACTTTATCTCGCTAAAATGGCCGTCCGATTTGAGCGAAGCTCAGTCGGAAAGCTCTTTAACAATATAAACCTATCAATCTGTGTGGGCACTCGTTGATGATAATCCAAATAGATACTTCGGTATCAATTTAGGTTTCAATGAAACGAAGTGACCAACGAGTCGAAAGACTCAGCACAGTCAATTCAAACATTACTTATGTAATGTTCAGTATTCATTGAGCCGACAAAATCTTAAATTGAAGAGTTTGATCATG
>WJXF01000175.1_pt1 | contig 12548 bp, 14 predicted proteins | sample 9263211 | NCBI WGS metagenome assembly WJXF01 (sample SAMN12697362, study PRJNA563984) | aquatic metagenome | isolation source: water sample from a prawn hatchery tank treated with erythromycin, plated on... | place: Australia | collected 2018-10-17
AGCGAGAAGCGAGAAGCGAGAAGCGAGAAGCGAGAAGCGAGAAGCGAGAAGCGAGAAGCGAGAAGCGAGAAAATCTTGGAAGGTTGACGTGAAAGCGTCAACCTTTTTTTCGGGATTTTAGACGTAAGTCCCTAACAATAAACTCTGTATCAGATACCTACTCAGCATCTATAACGTGCACCTCTCGAAGGGCGCAGCCCGTTCTAAATTCTCGTAGGACGAAGTCCGTTCTCGAAGCGAAGCGTTCCAGCTTCCCAAAACAAAAAACGCCAACCTTGAGGTTGGCGTTTTACATTTAGCGATCTCTGACGCTGTTAGGCTTTATACGCCTTAAACGCATTAATCAGACCGTTAGTCGAGCTATCGTGCGAGCTGATTTCAGAATCATCTGCAAGCTCAGGCAGGATTTGGTTCGCTAGTTGTTTACCTAGCTCAACACCCCACTGGTCGAAGCTGAAGATGTTCCAGATAACACCTTGTACGAAGATCTTATGTTCGTACATCGCAATAAGGTTACCTAGAGTACGCGGAGTGATCTTCTTAACCAGAATAGAGTTAGTTGGGCGGTTACCTTCGAACACTTTAAATGGTGCAAGGGTTGCCGCTTCTTCTTCACTCTTACCTGCTTTAGCAAACTCAGCTTTTACAGTCTCTTCTGATTTACCAAACGCTAACGCTTCAGTTTGAGCGAAGAAGTTAGACATTAGTTTCTGGTGATGGTCGCCCGCTGGGTTGTGGCTGATTGCCGGAGCAATGAAGTCACAAGGGATCAGCTTAGTACCTTGGTGGATCAGCTGGTAGAACGCGTGCTGGCCGTTTGTGCCAGGCTCGCCCCAAATAATTGGGCCTGTTTGGTAAGTCACTGCATTACCGTCACGGTCAACGTATTTACCGTTAGATTCCATGTTGCCTTGCTGGAAGTAAGCAGCAAAACGGTGCATGTACTGATCGTAAGGAAGAATCGCTTCAGACTCTGCACCATGGAAGTTGTTGTACCATAGGCCAATCAAAGCAAGGATTACCGGGATATTGCTCTCTAGTTCAGTTGACGCGAAATGGTTGTCCATCTCGTGTGCACCATCAAGTAACTCAACAAAGTTGTCGTAACCTACTGCAAGCGCAATAGAAAGACCGATTGCTGACCATAGCGAGTAACGACCGCCAACCCAGTCCCAGAATTCGAACATGTTGTCTGTATCGATACCGAATTCAGAAACAGCTGTTGCGTTAGTAGACAGTGCTGCAAAGTGCTTAGCAACGTGAGCCTGATCGCCAGCTGACTCCAGGAACCAATCACGAGCAGAGTGCGCGTTAGTCATGGTTTCTTGAGTTGTGAACGTCTTAGACGCAATCAGGAATAGTGTTGTTTCAGGATCAACTTTCTTTAGAGTCTCAACGATGTGCGTACCATCAACGTTAGAAACAAAGTGAAGGTTTAGGTGGTTTTTGTATGGCGCCAGAGCTTCTGTAACCATGTAAGGACCCAGATCAGAACCACCGATACCGATGTTTACGATATCTGTAATTGCCTTGCCTGTGTAACCTTTCCACTCACCGCCAATAACACGGTCAGTGAATGACTTCATCTTTTCTAGCACTGCATTTACAGCCGGCATTACGTCTTCGCCATCAACCATAACTGGTTTGTTGCTGCGGTTACGCAGAGCTGTGTGTAGTACTGCACGATCTTCTGTTTGGTTGATCGCTTCACCACTGAACATCGCTTCGATAGCCGCTTTAAGCTCAGTTTCATTTGCCAGAGCAAATAGGTGTTTCAGGGTCTCTTCGTTGATTAGGTTTTTGGAATAATCAACCAGAATGTCACTGCCGAAACGAGCAGAGAAATTTTCAAAGCGAGCTGAGTCTTGAGCAAAAAGTGCTTTCAGATCCATATCTTGTGCAGATTCGAAGTGCGCAGTTAGCGCGTTCCAAGCTTGTGTTTGCGTTGGATTGATATTTTTCAACATGGTTACTATCCCGATGTTACAGTAGGTTTTATTCCATACAGCCTAGCGAAAACTGGTGGAATCCCCGATTTAGCAAATAATAATATTAGGTATGTTAGGGCAAAATGCCACAAAACAAGACTTTGTAATTTTTTTTCAGGTGCACATTATGGCGCAGGGGCTTCTCACTCACTTTGAGTTAGGTCACGTTCCCTGCTACAACTTTAATCAAACACCGTCATTGCAAGTAAGATTCTACCATTAACCTTTACCAAGCTTAACACTAGAGCAACATCAATCTGTAACAGGTGTAAATATGTGGGCGCAAAAAACCATTCAGATCCCGGCTAAAAAGCGCGGGTTCCATTTGATAACCGATGAAATTGAACAACAATTACCGCAACTACGCGACTATTCCGTCGGATTATTACAGCTATTTATCCAACATACTTCAGCCAGTTTAACCATCAATGAGAATGCAGACCCAACCGTGAGACACGATATGGAGAAGCACTTTAATCACTTTGTTCCAGAGCGTGCCCCCTACTACAAACACACTTATGAAGGCGATGACGACATGCCTGCGCATATCAAAGCATCAACGCTAGGTTGCAGTGTGATGATTCCGATCTCGAATGGTCGATTGGCGCTAGGGACGTGGCAAGGTATCTACTTAGGTGAACACCGTGACTACGGTGGTTCAAGGACTATCATTGCGACGGTTCAAGGGGAGCACTATCAGTAGCTCTGTGACAAGCAGGTCTGGACAAATGATATGTCTGGCTGACCTGCTTGTTATCTGCAGATGTTTACATCAAGAGCCCTAACACTCAGGGCCTTGTTCAAATCAAATGTAACTGGATTTAGTTACACTTAAAAAGGTTGGTTTATCATTACGCGAAAAGTGCCTTCGTCAGCTCCTTTAGCCACTTCGGCACGAACGACGATGCCCTCTACCTGAAATCGTACCGCACCACCAACGTTCCACTTCATATCACTATAGAGGGTTTTAGCATCGTATTCATCAGCGACACGCCCTACCTCAGTAAACAGTACCCACTGCCACCATGGCAGGTCATAGTAGTTAATCACTGGGATATCATCCAGAGGCTGCCAATCAGGTAGAACTCTGTATTCCGCCGAGTAATGGATCGCTGAGCGACCGTGATATCGGCCACTGGTATAGCCTCGCAGACGATACAAACCGCCTAATCGAACCTGAACTTGCTCCGGTGGCTTTGCGCTGTCCCAGCTGGGAGTATCTGCGGTGTAAAAGTCGAACGCCAATACTTGCTGATCGAATAACTCTCCCAACGGCCCTAACGCATAATACTGGCTATTTTGAAATTCCCATTTAGTCCAGATATCTTCGCTCTGCCAACTGTCAGCGCCAAGAGTCACTTCCAGCGAGGTATGCGAGCCTTTGGTAGGGTTTCTGACACTATCGCGGTTATCCCAATCTAACGTCAGCTCAAGCCCTGTTGCCTGTTCAATTTTATTGTAGATATCCAACTCTCGTGAGGAGTAGAACGGGGTCAGAATCACCGAACTCACGCCCGATTCAACAGGTGAAGCAAACGCAACATCGCGAATTGGCTGGAATGCCCCCATCAAGCCATAGTTTTTAACATTGCCCCAAGGAAGCAGGTATTTAAACTCAACCTGATAATTCTGCTCAAACCCGTTAGTAATGGTTTGCTGACCAGTTTGTGAGTCGTTACTACCCTGATCACCTAAGTAATACGGGTTGTCATTGAATTGCGCCTGATACATCTGAGTACTAAACAGCAGATTTGCTGAGAGCGCATAGTTAAAAGCTGAGACAAATCCAACATAACTGTCTTTATCTGAATAGAGCGCCATACCGAACAAGGCGGCTTGTGGCTGACCGACACCTTTAGCCACTCCGGCAACACCAAAAGTATGACCCAAGGTCTCAGTACTGAAATAGAAAGGCAGGAATGCAGAATCTTTCTCTGCACTAAATGAAGGAGCAGAAACAAAAAGACTGGCAGTAAATGCCAGCCTTATTAATGATTTGTACGACATTGGTTTACTTCGAATATTCCATGTCGACCCTTGAGGTCAACTTGGTCACTAATTCATAGGCAATGGTGCCAATATGGCCGGCAACTTCTTCAGCTGGAAGGTCTCTTCCCCACAGAATCGCTTCATCACCAACCTGATCTTTTGCGTCCGGTCCCAAATCGACGGTCAGCATATCCATAGAGACACGGCCTGAAATCGGTACTTTGCGGCCATTTACCAACACGGGAGTACCGTTAGGCGCTGTTCGCGGGTAACCGTCGCCATAACCAATCGCTATCACTCCGACTTTGGTGTCGCGCTCACTCGTCCACACACCACCATAACCGACGCTTTCACCTGCTTTAACATCTCTTACTGCAATCAGGTGCGACTTTAGAGTCATAACAGGTTGATAGCCAAGGTCCTGGGCTGTCTTGTCATTGAATGGAGAAACACCATACATAATGATACCCGGACGTACCCAGTCGAGCTGGCTGTCAGGCCATGCTAACAGACCGGCTGACGCGGCGAGTGAACGCTCACCTTCACAACCTTCAGTCAAGGTCATAAACAGTTCAGTCTGCTCGTTTGTAATTGGACGGTCGAGTTCATCAGCGCAACCGAAATGGCTCATATAGCGCAGAGGTTTAGCAACATTGTCGCAAGCTTTCAGTCGAGTAACGAAGTCACTGTACTGTTCAGGACGCACACCTAAACGGTGCATACCGCTATCAATCTTGAGCCACACGACAACAGGTGTTTCAAGTTCGGCCTGCTCAAGTGCGACTAACTGCTCTTCACAATGAACAACAGTCTGAATATTGTTGGTGACTAAAACTGGCAGGTCGCCTGGCGAGTAGAAGCCTTCAAGCAACAAAATAGGTTTCACCACCCCGCAAGCACGTAGTTGCAAAGCCTCTTCAATTCGCGCTACACCGAACGCATCGGCCCCTTTGGCGCTTTTGGCAATATGACGCAGCCCGTGACCATAGGCGTTGGCTTTAACCACCGCCATGATTTTGCTGCTTGGCGCCTGAAGTTTAATTTGCTTAAGGTTGTGCTGCAGTGCTTCTAAATCGATATACGCTGTCGCCGCTTTCATGTAGCTCATGGCGTTACTCATCATCCATATCAAACGCTGGACCAGCGTAATTATCAAAGCGAGACCACTGTCCCTGGAACGTCAGTCTCACCGAACCGATAGGACCGTTACGCTGCTTACCCAGAATGATTTCCGCCGTTCCTTTCATTGAGCTGTCCGGGTTGTACACCTCGTCACGGTAGATAAACATGATCAAGTCAGCATCCTGCTCGATAGAGCCCGATTCACGCAAGTCCGAGTTTACCGGACGTTTATCCGCACGTTGCTCTAGGGAACGGTTAAGCTGAGATAGTGCAACAACAGGCACGTTAAGCTCTTTAGCCAGCGCCTTAAGCGACCGAGAGATCTCTGCGATTTCTAAAGTACGGTTATCAGATAACGCAGGTACACGCATTAACTGAAGGTAGTCGACCATGATCATCGACAGACCACCGTGGTCACGTGCGATACGACGAGCACGGGAACGAACTTCGGTCGGAGTCAGGCCTGAGCTATCATCGATATACATATTCTTCTTCTGCATCAGAATACCCATAGTCGAAGAAATACGCGCCCAATCTTCATCATCAAGCTGACCCGTACGAATCTTGGTTTGGTCTACGCGTGATAATGACGCCAGCATACGCATCATGATCTGTTCTGAAGGCATCTCAAGTGAGAAGATAAGTACCGGCTTGTCTTGCGACATAGCGGCGTTTTCACACAAGTTCATCGCAAAAGTGGTTTTACCCATCGATGGACGAGCCGCGACAATAACTAAGTCAGAACCTTGCAGACCTGCCGTTTTCTTGTTGAGGTCAGTAAAGCCAGTATCAACACCCGTTACACCATCTTGCGGTGTTTTATACAGTAGCTCGATACGCTCAAGCGTTTTCTCAAGGATGTTATCAACGTTCTGAGGTCCTTCATTCTCGTTAGTACGAGATTCAGCAATAGCGAAAACTTTACTTTCAGCAAGGTCGAGCAAGTCTTCTGAGTTACGCCCTTGTGGATCGTAGCCCGCATCGGCAATTTCATTAGCCACGCCAATCAAGTCTCGTACCAGAGCACGTTCCGCGACGATCTCAGCGTAAGCATTGATGTTAGCGGCACTTGGGGTGTTTTTTACTAAGTCTGCCAGATAAGCGAAGCCACCTACCTCTTCGAGCTGCTCACGCAGTTCCAGAAATTCTGATAGGGTGATTAAATCGAGTGGCTTGTTGTCTTCTAGCGTGGCTTTGACCGCCTCAAAGATGAGTCGGTGTGGGCGACTGTAGAAATCTTTAGCCACAACGCGCTCTGCAACGGTATCCCAGCGTTCATTATCTAGAAGAAGACCACCAATTACAGACTGTTCAGCCTCTAACGAATGGGGAGGGACTTTGATCGCGTCGACTTGTGCGTCGCTAAACTTTTTATTTCGATTATCTACTTTCGCTTCAGCCATGGGTCTGCTCAACAACTTGCTATAGATCGCTAATTATAACGAGAATGAAGCCTTTGTCTGTAGCCTTGCGTGAGTTTGTCGGCTTCTAATGTAGAATTAACCTCTTGCTGACCGTATTAACCCCATTTAAATCTACTATTGCGCCATTCAATTCATCAATTCCGAGGTAGTTAGTGTCTAAAATTTGGCTAATGAGTGCTAGTTTAATGAGCTCTATGTTTGTCTATGCCGATGATAATGGACTAAGTAACACGGATATTGAGGTTCCTTCTCCATGGAACACTGAAGTTGAATTTGGCTATCAGGCTCATACTGGTAACTCAGACTCACGTTCACTTAACTCTCGACTCAGTGCTGAGTACGTTGAGGGACGTCATCGTACCTATGGTGAATGGAAGTATTACCTGCTGTATAAAGATGGAGAAGAAGATAAGCGTCAATCTAACTACACGGCTCAAAGTGACTACAAGTTAGGACCTAAAACCTATCTGTATGGCAGTTTCAAAGGTGTCGATTCGCGCTACAGCGCCTATTTTAAGGATTACACCCTGTCAGGCGGTCTCGGTTATCAGTTCTCCAATACTGAGAGCTTTGTGCTGGAAGCGGAATTTGGCCCGGGTTTTCGTTATCAGGAACCAAACCTGGATGAAATTGATGACGATGACATCATCTTCCCTGAGACTGTTCGTGAAGGGATCTTTCGCGGCAATATTAATAGTAGCTGGCAAGCACTCGACAACTTAGCTCTCTCAGCAGATGTCACTGTCGTCGCGGGTCACAGCAACGTCCGTACTGATACCGACATCAGTGTGACGAACAACATCACTGAAGACATAGCGCTTAAGCTATCTCACTCTCGTCAGTACCACGACAAGGTTCCAGAAGGGCTAGAGAAAGCCGATAGTATCTTCTCGGTCAATCTGCTGTTTGTGTTCTAACAAAGCGACTAGCTGTTAATTAAAATCGACCTTTCTTCAGACATAAAAAAAGCACCTCTAAGAGGTGCTTTTAAAATACGTCTTGATACTGAATTAGTCAGCAGCAACAACTTGTAGAGTAACTGTAGCGAAAACTTCAGAGTGAAGTTGAACGCTGATCTCGAACTCACCGATGTTACGTAGAGCGCCTTCAGGAAGACGAACTTCGCTTTTCGCTACTTCAACGCCAGCTGCAGTGATTGCATCAGCGATGTCGCGAGTACCGATAGAACCGAATAGTTTACCTTCGTCACCAGCTTTAGAAGCGATAACAACTGCTTCAAGAGCGTTAACTTTCTCAGCACGTGCTTCAGCAGCAGCTAGTTGCTCAGCAACTTTAGCTTCTAGTTCAGCGCGACGAGTTTCGAACATCTCAACGTTGCCTTTAGTAGCCATAACTGCTTTACCCTGAGGGATAAGGAAGTTACGAGCGTAACCAGATTTAACGTTTACAGTGTCACCAAGACCACCTAGGTTACCGATTTTATCAAGTAGAATAACTTGCATTGTTTAATTCCTCTTTATAAAACGAACCGATTACTGATGCTTGTCAGTGTACGGAAGTAGAGCTAGGTAGCGTGAACGCTTGATAGCGCGAGCTAGTTGACGTTGGTACTTAGCGCTTGTACCAGTGATACGGCTAGGTACGATTTTACCAGCTTCAGTGATGTAGTTTTTAAGAGTTGCTACGTCTTTGTAATCAATCTCTTGTACGCCTTCTGCAGTGAAACGGCAGAATTTACGACGACGGAAGAAACGAGCCATGGGCTATCTCCTGATCTTAAATTTGAGTAATGTTGTCGGCATGAAGCACTAATTTACCAACGCCATTTCGGCCGGTTTGATAAGTGACAAAGCCACCTACCTTAATGCTACTGCCTTGTACTAAATTCTGAGTTAATGCTTGTGACCTTTGCCCGCTAACAACAACCGGCATACGACAATAAACTTGTCTCGGTAAGTCAGCTTCGATAACAGTAGAGCGATGCTCTAACCAAAATCGACAGTGTTCTATGCCACTAGGGCTTTTACTACGAATGGGCGGTTTGGCAATGGTGCCAGAGAGCTCCATTCGATTGGTCATAAGATTTATTACTCAGCAGCTGCTTCTGGCTTAGCTTCAGCACGCTCTTCGCGACGAGGAGCACGCTCTTCTTTCTGCTTAAGCATGATAGATTGCTCAGTGATAGCCGCTTTAGTACGCATGATCATGTTACGTAGAACTGCATCGTTGAAACGGAAAGCAGTTTCTAGCTCATCAATTACAGCTTGGTCAGCTTCAACGTTCATTAGAACGTAGTGAGCTTTGTGAAGCTTGTTGATTGGGTAAGCCAGTTGACGGCGGCCCCAGTCTTCTAGACGGTGGATAGTACCGCCAGCTTCAGTGATTGAACCAGTGTAACGCTCGATCATGCCAGCAACTTGCTCGCTTTGATCTGGGTGCACCATGAATACGATTTCGTAATGACGCATTGGTTGCTCCTTACGGATTATTCAGCTTCCACAAATGGCCCGGTCGTCCAGAGGAAGCAAGGAACTAAAGATAATTGACCGAGTTTTAAGGAGCACGAATAGTACAGAAAGAAAGCAGTTTAAGCAAGAGAAAAAGAAGCTAGCCGGTTTATCTTTCATAACCTAGAAACACTAGCCTTTCTCTGCCATGGAAATATAGAACAATGACAATAGGCATTGCTTGGCGTGTAAAATATTAAGACAGCTTACCTACCAACAAACCACGTATTCACAGCCTTTAACTTTAAGCCTAATTAGCAAAAACTTGACATCAAACCATCTTCACATTCTATCACCAATATGGATAATGTCGGCAAATTTCATTTGGTATGACATCTTACCTACTAGTGATAATAATGAAGATACGCATGAGCAGCGTTACCTATACTCTGGTAATCGCCCTATTTTTTACTCTGTTTCAAAACATAGCGTTATGGGAAAGAGTCCATTCTATCTTTGCCACTATGCCTGACGCATCATGGGGACTAAAGCTCACACTGCCAATTGTTGTATTAGCGGTCATGAACGTTCTCTTCACGCTACTGACTTGGCCATTTATCCATCGCATTGTCGTTAGCTTAATTATACTTACCTCGGCAGCGGCTACTTACGCGATGCACCAGTACGGAATCGTACTTAGCTCTGGAATGATTGTCAGTGTTGTTGAAACAGACGCCCATGAAGCCACGAGCTACCTTTCTCTATCAGCCTTCATTTGGTTCTTCGCCCTTGCGATCTTACCTTTATTGTTGCTTAGCCGAGTTCAAGTTGAATTCCGCCACCTAGGTAAAGAGCTGCTGTTAAAGTTCGCCAGCATAGTGGTTTCAATTTTAGTGGTTGCTTGCATTGCGTCTGTCTACTTTAAAGACTATGCATCACTGCTGCGCAACAACAGCGAGCTTGGATCGGCTTTAAACCCAACCAACTATATCACGGCCACAACGCGCGTTGTGAATAAACGCTGGTACGAAGCAAATCTACCTTATGTTCAAATTGGTACTGACGCCGTTAACCGCAACCAAGATAATCAACGTAAAAATCTAGTCGTATTAGTGATCGGGGAAACCGCGCGTGCAGAAAACTCCTCTTTTAATGGCTATGAAAAACAAACCAATGCCTTCTTAGCCAAGCAAGAGGGGGTGATCAATTACACTAACGTCACCTCTTGCGGTACCTGCACTGCTGTATCTGTGCCATGCATGTTCTCCAATATGACCAAATCCTCTTACAACGCTTCTAAAGCACGCAGACAAGATAGCGTCGTGGATATCCTCGATCATGCGGGTGTCGATGTATTGTGGAAGAACAACAATAGTGGCTGTAAAGGGGCGTGTGACCGTATTACCTATGTTGATGGCCACGAACAAGTGAAAGTACAAGAGAAGTATTGCCAGTGGGGAACTTGCTTTGATGGGATTCTGCTTGAAGGGCTCGATGAGCACATTAACTCACTGGATACCGACGGAGTTATTGTCCTGCACTTGCTTGGTAGTCACGGCCCTACCTACTATAAGCGCTATCCTGAAGAGTTTAGAAAGTTTGCCCCAACCTGTGATACGGCAGACATCCAAAATTGTAGTCGCGAAGAGTTAATGAATACTTACGACAATTCACTGCTCTACACCGATTACCTACTAAGCCAGCTCATCGATAAGCTCAAATCACATGACGACAAGTTCAACACCGCCATGTTGTATGTCTCTGATCACGGAGAGTCTTTGGGTGAGAATGGTGTCTACCTCCACGGCATGCCCGCCTCTATTGCCCCCAAACATCAGACTCATGTGCCCATGGTTACCTGGATGTCAGACAAATTTGTCACTAAACATCAGCTTGATGAACAATGTATGCAGAAAGTATCGAATGAAAAGCTATCTCATGATAACTTCTTCCACTCTGTGCTGGGATTGATGGATATCGAGACCAGCGAGTACAACGCAGAACTTGATATATTTGCCACTTGTTTAACCCAAGGAGAAAACCAATGAAGCCAGGTGCAACCGGTATCAAACGAATTATTGACGCTACTGGTTACTCAATTAAAGGGTTAACGGCAGCATGGCGTTACGAAGCCGCATTTCGCCAAGAGGTGGTATTGCTGATCATTATGGCGACAGCGACCTTTTTCCTCCCTGTGACAAAACTTGAACAAGTGGTCATGATAGCGACGCTGTTCATTGTGGTTTTGGTTGAACTACTCAACTCAGCAATCGAGGCGGTTGTCGACCGCGTTGGGTCCGAGTATCACGAACTTAGCGGACGTGCGAAAGATATCGGCTCTGCCGCTGTCTTTGTCGCTCTATCTCTTGTGGTGGTCAGTTGGGGGCTAATCTTATTTGGCTAACCAAAGTAAAAAATCCCTGACTGGTTCAGGGATTTTTTAATCACTTCAGGATATAACTAATCGTCATCCTCATCCACGTACTGCGCTTGTAGGTAGTTTTGAATACCTGTCATGTCAATCAAGCCAAGTTGTGTCTCAAGCCAATCAACATGCTCTTCTTCGTCTTCTAGGATATCTTGGAACAGATCGCGGGATACGTAGTCGTGAATATCTTCCGCATAGGCAATAGCGTTTTTCAAATCTGGAATAGCGGCCATCTCAAGCTTTAAGTCGCATTCGAGCATTTCTTTGGCATCTTCACCGATCATCAGCTTACCAAGATCTTGCAGGTTAGGTAGCCCTTCAAGAAATAGGATTCGCTCGATCAAATGATCCGCATGCTTCATTTCATCTATAGATTCGTGATATTCCTTTTCTGCTAAATGCTTAAGACCCCAGTCTTTATACATTCTTGCGTGCAGGAAATATTGATTGATAGCGATAAGCTCATTACCGAGCACTTTATTGAGATGTTGGATTATGATTGGATCGCCTTTCATGACATAAGCCCTCCTCTTTGGCTCTTTTAAATCTAGTTCCAAATAAGAAGGTGTCAAAAAGGCTCAGCGATAAATCAGCTGGCTTGTTTCACTTGTAAGTACTCTGTTTCAGCTAAAATTTCTTTGGTCATCTTAATGCACTTACCACATTGGCTACCCAGCGCGGTGCATTTCTTGATTCCTTTAATATCAGTTACGCCTTCATCAATCGCTAACTTCCTAATTTTCTTGTCTGAAATCCCATGACAAAGACATACGAACATAAAAAATACTTCCACTTACCACTTGCGAGAACAAATATAAACAAGAATTGTTATCGTTACCAGTTGTATTGAGAGAATAATCAGAACATTTTGTTATATCTGTCTAGCGAGAGGTGAAGAGTATCAAGGACTTAAACAGCAGAGAAATGAGCATAAAAAAATGATAAAGCCTTTTCAGTAAGTTAGAGGAGTTAAAGCACACCAATCCTTATAACCAAAAACGAAAAAGGGAAGCCGAAGCTTCCCTTTTCTAATGCGCGTTCTTCAAAAAAGAAGAAGTGTGCAAGATTTCAATTAATCCCGAAGAATTAGTCGAAGATCTTAGCAACAACACCAGCACCAACTGTACGGCCACCTTCGCGGATTGCGAAACGTAGACCTTCGTCCATCGCGATTGGAGCGATTAGTTCA
>WJXF01000176.1_pt1 | contig 12517 bp, 18 predicted proteins | sample 9263211 | NCBI WGS metagenome assembly WJXF01 (sample SAMN12697362, study PRJNA563984) | aquatic metagenome | isolation source: water sample from a prawn hatchery tank treated with erythromycin, plated on... | place: Australia | collected 2018-10-17
AACAGCGATCTCTTCTATTTAACAGTATGTTCGTAATACGCACTATATAGTTATATAACTATATAGTATGTACCACTCCATCAACGATGCTATATTTAGAACCGTTTGAATCCCAAAGATGCTCTGAAAAATGTACCTGAGTATCACCTGTTTCAGCTACTACTAAGAAACCATCTTTAGCAAAGCTTTTAACCAAATATGCGTTATTTTTTTTGTTCGCATCTTCAGATGATAAATAAAAAGAGCCTTGAGAAAAAAGCTCCTGATTTTCATTTAGTTCAGGTGGAGTAGGAACTTCAGATAGCATATAAACGGGATCTTTTAAGTTAACTAATTTATTACCAACTTTAAAAGGAGTTCCAGTATCTAGATCTATTCTATACTCCGATGAAATCCAACGACTAACCTCTGAGTTAGTCATATGCGGATTATCTTTCAAAAAATCTTTTTGAGAACCTCGCTTTGTACCATAGCGGGTAGCAATATAATCTTTAAGTAACTGTGTGCTCATAATCTATGTTGAAATGCTAATGTGGCATTAATGCTATATTAATTTCCAATTATAGCAAATTTATCTTCCATGAAAGTTTAATTTATTGATTTAGTGTAACAATTTGATGCTTATAAATTTATGCTATGAATCAAAAAAGAGAAAACATCCATTTAATAACAAAAATATCGGTTAATTTTATCAATCCAACCGCTCGCCACAGGTCGAGTAAGCGAAGCGTCCGAGACCGAGGAAGCGGAATTTCTACAGAACTTGAATTGAGCACGTTCACACATAAGCCTGGAAGGGGATCACTAATGGTTAAGATTTGGTGGGTGGACTGACGCGCTATCGCTTGTCGGGTCAGCACTGTAGCTAAATCGTTCACTCGCTTATGCTCGTTCCTTGATTTAACTCCAGCACTCGACCGTTACTATGGAGTGCGGACTTTTGTTTTTTAATTCTTATGTGATTGATTCTTATGTTTTGGTTCACTCCTTAACTTTAGGGATTCATCTAATTAGATCTGTAGGGATGACTCTAATAAATTCTGTAGGGGGTAAGATTTTAGCCCTTAAACGGTCAACTTTTGTTCTAATTTTGAAGGGATATGAATAAGAAAGGAGGACAGGGCTGAGTCTAAGTGTGACTCGAATCACGCTAGATTTGTATTAGATACACAGAATCCTACCGAGCTAACGGCATCTATATCGAACTGCTTTATTTTGGTGGGGAGTCGTCGAAGTAAAATTCATTCTCTTGGGTTGCAACTTCTAAAGCTTCGGCGATTTGTTCGTTAACAAACTCCCTCATTGGCTCTAGTGAAGCATCCAAGTTCTTTTGCTCTTTCTCTTTCTTACGTTTATTGCGATTGAAGAGAGCTTTGGTCTTACTATAGAAGAGTCCAAATTTATCTAGTATGAACTCATATTTGTTTGCAACCTGGCGCGGTGCAGCTTCACCGTCTACCTGGATATATTGAGGTGTTGATTTAAGAAAGCCTAAATCTACAGCTTGCTTAATCAAGGCTGTGATGTGGTTGGCACAATAACCCGTTCTTGTGGTTAATTGCTTCCTGCTAGGGAACGCGCATTGATTATGCACGTTGAAGTAAGTTGCCAATCCAACTAGAAGATTTCGCACCTGTCGGGGAATATCTTCAGTTTTAGCAATAGCATTAACTAGTTGGTGATGGTGTTCTAGAAGAGTTAGATCAGAACTGGACACGATCAATTACTCCTATAGCTTTGTCACGGTTCACGGCTTGAAGAGTCATGCCAAGTGAAGCTATGAAAGCTAGGGGTAAATAGATCGGTATAGGTACAATAATATTAGGTAATGAAAGTTTCATATCAGTAGTCTCGCGTTTAGTGGGTATCCGGTTGTCACACCGAATATATTCAGCGTATAAGAAAAGATCAGAAAGATCAATAGCTAACTTACAGGCACAAAAAAGGCTAGTCCGCGAGAAACTAGCCTTTGTTGCGAATGCTATGTAGTTGGGTTGACAGTCCAACACATTCTTAAGCTTTGAGTTGTTTCAAATACACTACCTAGAGAACTAGGTAGCAGTGCTTTAGGTAATGCACTTTAACTCAAAACTTAAGTCAATTTTAAGGTAGCAAGTCCTGAAATTCAAGTAGTAAACCACAGAAAGCAAAAAAAAATACCATCATTTTAGATCGTAATAGATCACTCAGTTTGCACTAAAAAGGTTATGCAACTCACATATTAGCACATTTGCTAAAATAGCGTATTTGCTAATAAGTAGCGAAAATGCTATAAAATGAGTGAATAATAAATAAAGCTAGGTAACAACGATATGTCTTTAGAAAAAGCTATGGCTTTCAAAACGCTTTTCATAGAACTCACAGATAGGCAGTACCAGGTGCTTTACCTGCACTCCTACGGCTTAGGGGTTAAAGAAATCGCAAGGTTTCTAAAAATAACTGAAAGAACCACAAAATTCCATCTTACAGACCTTCGAAGAATATTTGATTGTCATTCATCAAATGAACTTCGATTAATTTATATGTCCCGCATAAACACTATTTTAGCATCCTACATATGCAATGAGTTACCTGTCCAAGAAGGACAGTAACACCGATAGATATAACCGATTAGACTACATCTGTTTCATATTAAATAGATATAAAACGATCTAAAACGGATTACAAAATGAATAGTGAAACTCCTGAAAAATTAGAAGTTTTAGTTGTTCTTGAAGGTGAATACGTCCAAAAATTTCAAAAATCCGCTGAGGCTTCAGAACGAAGTAATAGAAAGGAAGCGGCTATTCGAATTAAGGATCATTTAGATAGATTCTCTTCAATTACAACTGTCGGTCAATGCACCGAACGGAAAGAAAAACCTTAAGTAGCGGATATGCTACTAATTGCTCTTTAATAATTTGCGCTTTGGCTGAGTGGATGCCGTTGTAATCCACTATGTAGAATTATTTATCATAAATATTAACTCTACTAACACGCCTCAACGGTCGAACGTGAGCGAGGTGTTTATTTAAGTGCCTGGTAAATAAACAGTAATGTGTGTGTACAGGCTTATTTCTTAAGTAAAGCAAATGTTTAGGAAATAAATCAGATTTATAGAGAAAGGGAGGAATTATGTTTATTGGTACAAATTATCGATGCTGCGCGATCCCCTTTCCTTTAGGTAACGTTTTGCTTAGTAGCGGGCTGTATGAGCTGCTAGATAACAATCTAGGTGCTTGTATAAGTCCCTATTTACTGCGTCATAAAGGATGTGATTGGGGGGTGGTATCGGTTAGAGAAAAAGAAAAAAACGACATTGCGACTTGTATGAAAGTCAATGAGATTGTTTCTAAGTACCAGTTTTGCGGTGAGATGATTCACATCGTAACGAGTAGTGATAGGCAAACTACAACATTGATGCTGTCACATGAAGCGCAGCATTGGGAGTACAAGAACAATGAATATAGAGCGTGAACCTGGGCTGAAAATAGATTCAGCCTTGGAATCTGACGTTAGTTTTTTTGGGCTGCCACTACCGATATTTGCATTTGCAACCCTATTTGGAGGGTTCGGAGTGGGATTGTTGATTCATCAGCTCGGATTATTGCTCGGTCTATTGGTTGGTGGTGTTTATCTATTAATAGTTTTTGCCCCTCTTAAGATTGTGCATAAAGAGGATCTTAGGGCGTGGTCACTGTGGTTGTATGTACTCAGTAACCCACGTTTCACTTCGATAAACATAAACAAAAAGGAGATTCTTATTATCAGTGGTAATAGGGTTCTCTCTTATCGAGATTGGAGAAAAAAAAGTGAATAAGTTTAGGTTACTTGTGATGAGTGCTGCCGTTGCTCCACTAGCCCATGCGAGTGTTAGCTTAGGTGGTGGTACTGGTATTTTTGGGAAGATCACTGCGTTTTTCCAAACCATCGTTGACTTTCTAGGTGGCGCGGGAACGCTGTTTGTAATTTTCATTGCAGCGGTTGCTGCTATTTGCCTTTGGGTGTTCGCTCCTAAACAAGCAAGTGAGTCTATCGCTTGGCTTTTTCGTATCTGTATAGGCGCAATAGCCTTGTTTAGCTTAGGAACACTGATCACCTGGTTGAGAAGCTTTTAATTATGGCAGCCCTCAACACTAAAATTAGAACTTGTGCAGAGGCGAATTGTAGTTCCGTTCTAACCGATGCAGGAAGTATATTAGGTGCTTTATCTCTAAGCGGTGTTGAGGCTGCAACACTGAGTAATGTTGATAAGGCTAAATTAACTAAGTTACTAAGGAATGTTATTCAAAGGCTTCCTTTTGAAGCGGATATAACCCAGATTTATTTTCACTACGATTGTGAAGAAATAAAATTCGAAGAAAGAAGCCATAATAGAGCTAATCTGGTTTCAAAACGAAGAGCTAAATTCTTAAACAATGAAAGAGAGTTATATCAATCAAATCTTTTTTGGGTTGTATCTATAAATGGAATTAATGATTATAGTAAGCTAGGGAAAGATTATATTTCTCTAATATTTAAATCTATTGTAGATATAAATGAGAGAAAAAAATTAAAACAATCATTGTCATACAAACATGCCACTTTATTGGAAGAAAGAGAGCTAAAAGATAGTATTGAGCTTCTTGATGAAGCGTTAACCAATATTGATTTAGGTCTTTCATTCCGTTCTATTGAAAATACCCGTCTTACTAGTGGTGATATATTTCAACTTCAAAAGACACTTGTAACGTTTGATACAGATAATATATCTGTAAATAAGCAAAGCGCCCCAAAGCAAGATTGGGACTGCCTACTTTCTGAAGTAGAAGTTGAGCCTGTGGTATATGAAGGTGTTCATTATCTTCAAATCCAAGGTGCAAAAACGGTTTACGCTCGTATTGCGAGTGTTAGAGGTGTTGGGAACGAATATGTTCCTGATTCTGCGTGGTCTAGTGATTTTTGTCCCGTTCTGGAAAAAGGAAACTACTTTTATTTCACTCGCTTTATGCCCTTTAGTAAGGAAGAGAAGCGCGGAATGGTTCGAGATCGGGAAGATGAGCTATTTCGGTCTCAAACAAAAATTAAGGATTTCATTACTGGTAATGCTGGTAGTGGTGTCGTGGAGCAAAGAATAAGGTCAAACCCGAAACTAAACGCAATCCTAGAAGAACTATCCAAAGTATCGGGGGATGAAGATAAGTACGGTGAGTGGGTTTCTTATGTCGTAGTTTTTGATACTGATCTTGAGAAGGTCAAGAAAAGAACTAAACGGCTTAAGTCAGTGTTAGAGAACTCTGAGTTTTACTTACTTTGGGAAAGTGTCGGTTTGCTAAACGCCTATGAGACCATGTTGTTGGGTTATAAAGGGAACTTTATAAGACGTTCTACCGTGAACGCGACAAAGGCGGCTGCTATGTCTCTGTTTTATCGCAGCAATGAAGGAATAAAACATTGGGATTTTGGCGGCAAGAAAGAAGAGGCGTTATACATTTTTGAGAGTGATGACGGTGTTCCCTTTCACTATACCCCATTTGTTGGTGATAAGTGTTTAGTGATTGGGGTAGGTCCAACGCGAAGCGGTAAGACCTTCCTCAAGCAATGTGTAGCAAATCACTTCCTCAAATTGGGGGGAATGTATACGGCTATGGATGTTGATCAGGGGAGTGAGCCTCTAGCTCGATTTTTTGGGAGTGACGCTTCTATTTTTAGACTTACTGACGCTCAAAGTACAAAAGGCTTCAATCCTTTTAGCATGAGTCGAGGTGAAGGAGATGATGAATTTGTTCGTCACATGATGACGCTCATTCGTTTAATGCTCAAAGAAAACGAGGCAGTAGATCTTCAAAGTTTAACGGCAAATGAGCAGTTGGAATTGGAGAAGGCTATCACACTGACAATGAGCAAAGAAAAGGAGCTCAAGTCTTTTTCTTCGATGTTGGGGCAATGCTCTCCTAAAGTACAAACAAAGCTTGGAAAATTTAAGAAGGGTGGTTTGTATGGGAACTTGTTTGACAACGTAGAAGATGCAATTGGGACGTTAGATAAACCTTATTCTGTGTACAACATAGAAGGTGTCAAAGATTCTCCGACCTTAGCGAGTTTGGTTAATACCGAAATCTTTTTTAGGGCGGTTCGATTGTTTGAAAACCCTAAGTATCGAACTCTAGCAAAGTATCTTGAAGTTGATGAGTGCCAATATACCTTTACAAAGAAAGGTGCTGCTGAGTTTCTAATAGCTAAAGCTAGAACCTGGTTCAAGCATGGCGGGGGGATGGGTTTTTGGACTCAATCACCGCAACACTATGCAGACCTGGAAGAATGGTCAACTTTGAGGAGTGCAGCTACAACCTTTATCTTTATGAGTGATCCTGAAATGGAAGCGAGTGATTATAAATCCGCTTTCCCTTTCCTTTCTGATAACGAGATTGAAGTTATTTCAGGTTTAAAACCTAAACAGCAAGCCTTCATAAAACAAATGGATATGGGGATTGCGAAAGTAATTAATTTGTTTGTAGAGCCTGAACAGTACGTTGTTGCAACTTCGCGTCCTAGTGAAGCATCTGTGGCACAAGATATATTCGAAGCTGAAAGTAATGTCGATGTTGCTATCGATAAGATTATTGAAAAGCTCGGTCTTTCCTGAAAAAACTTAGAGGTTGATATGAAAAGAAAAGTCTTAGGGCTAATTCTCGCAATTAGCCTATCTACTCCTGTTTTCCCTTCTGGATTTCCAGTCGTCGATGTAGCTAATTTGCTTCAAAACGTTATGAAGTACACGCAAGTTTTGAAGGAATACGAGCAGATCTTAAAGCAGACGGGGTTAGATGTTAATCAGCTACTTACTTTAATAGAGCAATACGAACAGACGCTTAGAGAGTATCAAGTGTTACTTAACCAGGTAGAGGGGTTAAAAAGGAAAATTGAAAGGCGCGATTATCCTGGTATTGAAAGAGAGATTCGCAAATATGCAGAGCAATATTCCGGTGATGTAGAAACCCCTTCAAACCGTGAGGTTGAAAGGCGTTATGGTTCAATAGGCACTCGCCAAGAAGTTGATAAATTGGCTGAAGATGCTATTGGGTATGTACCTTCAGACCTATCTAGATCTTATACGTTGGCAAATGACAGCAATGTACAAGCCAATCAGCGCGAATATTTCAAGGAGAGAAACCAGAAAACAAGACAAGATATGAATAATCTTGATAGTGAGCGGTTAGCTTTAGGTGATCAAAGTGAGCTTGCAACCCTTCAGCTTCTAGTCGAGCAGAACCAAATATTGATGGAGCAAATCGATTTACAAAACGAAATGCGTCTAAATCAATTTGGGAGTGTTAATCAATCAGATCAGCGTTTATCTAAAGCAATCTATGATGCGAAGGTGAGGCGTTTGCAACGAATTAAGGAAGCAAACGAGAATGGAATTCAAGTCGATGAGAGTCCGTTGTTATGAGTGCTGATACCATTTTTAGACAAACGTTTACTACAACTGTTTCTCAATTCGTTGAAGAAATTTCCAATCACCCAGATATATCAACCTTCACTTTTGTTCTGTTGGCATTCCTGCTTGTTTTGGTCGTGTTTCAAGAAATAGCAAAGTTCATGCTAACGGGTTTCGATGCAGAATCCATCATAAATACAACGTTTATGACGTTTCTCAGTATTGGAATTTGGGTTGGCTACGCACCAATGATGCAAGAGCTAATAGATTTTGCAGACAAGTTAGGACTGTTGTTCTTGCGACTAGGCACAGGCAATAGCGATCCATTTTTCCTGTTTAAGTGGGTTACGCATTCCTTGAAGTATATGCACGGTGAAGAGGTTTCCTTGTGGGATATGTCTATTGGAGACTTGCTTTATGCAGCGCTATGGTACGTTGTTGCGTTTTGCTTGGCACTTTGTATGTATTTTATCGGGGCTTGGGCTATCTGGACTTTAGCGTTAGCTAAGGTTTTAGCTTTGGTATTCGTACCCTTCTTGATGCACCCAGGGACAAGATTTTTGTTCGATGGGTTCGTTAAATTCTTCTTAGGTAGCGTTGTACTTCTTTTTGTTCTAAGGGCTACGGGTGTACTTGTTGCTCTTGGTATTAAGGCACAATTCGCAGCTATGGGGGCTATACAGTGCGGTCACGTGACCAACTTTGCAGCTTGTACCTGGAAGGTTAGAAATACCCACGGTGGAGGTTATCAAGATTTGGGGGACGCAATAGTAACCGTGTTGTGTGGAGTGCTTTTGATTCTGTCCAGTATGGGGTTATCAGCTGCTTTAGTTAGTGGGATGGCATCACCAAGCCGTGCTGCTTCTTCAGGTGTGGGTATGGCAACAAAGAAAGCCCTGCAAGCAGAAGGGGTAGCAAAACTGGTCAGTAAGTTTAAAGGAGGGTAAATGACTGAGCCAATATTAGCTGATGAACATGAAGAAACAGACAACAACCCCGAACTTAGCACTCTAGCTTTGCTGAAAAGCGAAAGAAATAGATGGTTCGTGTTTTGCGTAGGTTTAGCAGTTGCTCTTACGTTTTCTGTTTGTTTGCTATTTGTCGCGTTTGTACAAGCACAAGCAACAAAAGAAATCTTGTACGTGAAGCTTCGACCTGATGGAAGTTGGTCAGTTGTGGACTACAAGCCACAAGACGAGCAACTTTATTTTAAAACCACTGTAGATTCACTGTTAGAGCGGTTTGCGGTTGTTCGGTACGGAATTAACCCCGAAACGATTAGAACAGATTGGGGTGAGGCTAGTGTTTTCATGTCTGAACCTTTGCAAGCCAACTTTTTAGATAAAAACGGGTTTAATGCGTTAGAAAAAATCAAAAAAGTGAGCAAGGGAAATACAACCGTAAAGATCGAAGTTAGAAATACGGAACACTACGACAATATTCAATGGGTATTCAGTGAAAACAATTCCGTTGATGCCATTAAATCGAATATTTATATGAAGAGAACAATCACTGTCAATGGTAGAGATCGTGAACCTGAAAACTTGGTGTTAACTCTTAGTTGGCATTTGATTGATAAAGATGAACTTACTAAAAGGGATCGTGATGTTATTCGATTGAACCCGATAGGTATCGAGGTTCTAAAATACGATTTGAAAAAGGAGCGGAGTAGTGAATAAATGGTTAACTGCAATTGCCCTCTTTATGACATTTTCAACAAGTGCAGCTGTATGTGAAAAGATAAAGCATAAAGAGGGGGAAATCGTACACGTTAATAGCGCGATTCGGTTGGGTGGTAGAATCCAATTACCAGGTAATCTACAGATTGAACCTATCGTTTCAAACCCGCATTTATGGGACGTAGAAGGGACTGTAGGAACTAATCAAATTGTGCTCAAACCGAACAGTCAACTAGATCAGGGGAAGAGGACGATGATTTATGCCTTTACTGAAGATGGTAAGGCGTTTGATATCGTTGCTAATAGGGTTAAAGAAGATAAAAATCAGCCGTGTATTTGGATTCAAACCTCTGATGCTTATTTCAATGAAGCTCAAAAAAGGGGACTACGACAACTAGCAGAAAAAACGCGCTATCAAGCTCAAGTGCCAATGCAAGTTGATACTACCCGTATCTCTCAGTTAGAAAAGCAACTGGCTGAGTTGAAGAAGTCTAATGATCTAGAGAAAAAGACAGCGGTTATCGATGCGTTACGTAAATACCGATATCGAATTTATACCCGTTATCAGTGGGACGAAGGGAAAGCTTTTGTTGGGGCTAATACCGTTGCAGATGTTTGGGACGATGGGCAATTTACGTTTATTCGCTTGGCTAACCCCAATCGAGGACTACTAAGCGTAGAAACGTTAATAGGCGGTAAAGTCGCTATTGCTCCAACTAAATACGATGACGCTTACGGCATCTATCGAGTAACGGGGATTTATCCTAAGTTCACAATGCGAATTGATGATGTGAAATTGGAAGTCACTCGAAGTGACAACGCAACGAAGGGGAACATTTAGTGAGTGAAGCTGAAACTTCACCTCAACCAACTCCATCTAACACTTCTAACAATCAAATCTCAAATCCTGGATACAAAGAGAAACTAAGCCTCTTTTTTAAAGTTATTGGAGGGGTGATATTTGCTCTTTTTGTTTTGGTCTTTTTAGCTGAAAAAATGAAAAGTTCAGTTACCGAAGAGAAGCAACAGCCTACTCAAACGGAGAGCACCATACCAGATGATACCAATCAACCCGTCGATGTAGCTAAAGCAACGTTAGACCAACTAACAGAAGAGCGTAAGCCTGCGGAAGATTCTGTTACAGCTAGCAAGACAGTGAATCAATCGACGGTGACGGATGCAGTCAAAAAAGTAGTTTCGTCTAATCAACTGGAACAAGAAAAGGAAAGATTTGAAGCGTTAGAGTACAAAAGAGCTGTTTTGTCAGCTCGGAGTGGTTGGGGCTTAAAAGAGCGTTATAAGGTTAGCCAGTCAACTAGCCAACCAAGTAAAGACATAACTCCTAAGACAAGAAATGATGTTCCTGAAGAGCTTATGTCTACGGATGAACAACGATTAATGATTGCCAATCGTTTAAAGAAAATGGAGGAACTTAAACAACGTATCTTATCGGGCAACTATGCGCCTGGTGAACAGGTGGCAGTGGAAACCAATATTCAAGATATGCAGCAAAGCTTTTCTAGTGCCCCAACAGATATTGTTGGTTATACCGAAGAGAATAAGTACAACGCTAACACTGAGGGTATGGAAAAGCTCCCAATTGGCACGCTGATTCCAGCGATATCAATAATGAAAGCAAGTAGTGATAGGACTGGTACGTTCAAAGGTTTGGTTACTCAAGATATTTATGATGTCGATTATGAATATGTATTAGTGCCTAAAGGTTCGGAGCTTATCTTTAAGAGCTTTAGAATGAGCACTGACAATGAAGCCTTAAATACCTATGTTGGTTACTCTGTGCCTTGGCTAATTCTTCCTAACGGTAAGAAAATCGATACGTCTAAATCTAGTGGACTCGATAGAGAGGGGCTAGGGGGACTAAGCGACCAGGTTGATCGCCACTTGCTTGCTCAATTTATGGGTGTCGCTGCTTATGCTCTTGTAGCCAACAACACATCTTATGAAGGGACAGGCGCGAATACCGATACGTCTTATCAGACGGAAGTCTCTGAAGGTCTTCGAGACCAACTTTCTCCCCAGGTTCAAAAATATCTTCAACTGAGACCAACCAACGTTATTAGAACGGGTCAAAGTATGAACGTCATTATTGAGGATGAAATATTTCTGAAGCCCTGGAAAAACGTTTATGAGGATTACTTGTGAAAAAACTAGCTATGTTTCTCTTAGGGCTTTGCAGCTTTGTGGCGAACTCTGCCCCCTTGCTGCCTGAAGTGGATACACTTCAAGTGTCTGTTAGGACTGTATATCCCCCTGAAATCACTAATGTAAAAGGGGCGGTTGAATGGCTATTAGAGCCGTTAGAATACCATGTGATTACAGATTATCCCGCCCCTTCAACTGCAAAGTTGATTCTGTCTCGCCCTATTCCTACCGTGGCGAAAATGCACAGAACGATGCCAGTTACTCATGCCCTTCAGTTATTGATTGGACAAGACAACACGATCATCGTTGATAAAAAACATCGACTAATTACATTTGGCAGGGGTCATTAATGAAGAAAGCATTAGTTGCGGTTGGTATTGCCTTGCTTGCGGGCTGTGCAAACCAACCTGAAGAGTACAAAGGGCAAGGTGAGTATTTTGAACTGGTCAACGTCAATATCATTGAACGAGACCTATCAGTTTTCAAACCTACTCAAATTGCATTCACGCCTGAAAAGCCCGTCGTTCAAAAACCTAAACCTAAAGTTAGCAAGAAAGTTGAACCTGTTTTTGTTGTTCGTAAGGGTGAACGCTATCAAGTGGCGCTAAAGCGTTGGGTTAGGAAAAAAGGCTATCCAAGTATTGCTTGGTCAATGGATGAGCTGCATAGCGCTGCGCTCGATGTCGCAAGTGACAAACGTTTAACCTTTAAAGGAAGCTTAAAAAAAGCCGTTGACAAGCTATCCGATGAGCTAGAAGTCCCGATTAAGGTTGTTGTAAACAATCAGTACAAGGTCGCGGGGGTCTACGACTTCGAAGATAAAGCAAGGATTACGCATGTTAATGGTAAGTCTTTAAAGGTCGTCACTCAACGTGTGGTTGAAAACTACGGTTTGAAGTGGGTTGATGGTGGCAGCAACAAGCGTTCCTGGCTGGTCGCTACTGACTATGAGTTTAGTGCCGATTATTTTCTTTTGACAGCTGAGGACGACATACAAACGGCATTAGCAAACATACTCGAAGGTTATCCAGTTTACTCAAGTATTCTTGAGTCAACGGGTCAAGTATTCATTCAAGAGGAACAATAATGAACAAGATCATAATCAATGTTTTGATTGGTCTCACGCTTGCGGGGTGTGCTTCAGAACAGTATGAAAATATTGTTCGAGAGAATGATGAAGTTCAGCAGCAGATTACTGATAAAACAACATATATTAAACAAGATAAAGTACAGTTTATCGAAAAGCCGCCTTTGATGCTGTCAACGATAGAGGAGA
>WJXF01000183.1_pt1 | contig 12095 bp, 10 predicted proteins | sample 9263211 | NCBI WGS metagenome assembly WJXF01 (sample SAMN12697362, study PRJNA563984) | aquatic metagenome | isolation source: water sample from a prawn hatchery tank treated with erythromycin, plated on... | place: Australia | collected 2018-10-17
ACGCTCGATCATGCCAGCAACTTGCTCGCTTTGATCTGGGTGCACCATGAATACGATTTCGTAATGACGCATTGGTTGCTCCTTACGGATTATTCAGCTTCCACAAATGGCTCAGTCGTCCAGAGGAAGCAAGGAACTAAAGATAATTGACTGAGTTTAAGGAGCACGAATAGTACAGAAAGGGCGTAAAATAGGCAAGTGATTATTTGCTCAGCGCAGTGGATATTTAATTTCTTCTAATACTAGAAAACACAAAGGCTGCCAACAAGCTGGCAGCCTTTAAAATCAGCGTGTTATTGCGCTGGCTTATCGGTGCTTATTTAACTTCAGCCAGTTCAGCGCGCATTTGATCGATCACTTGTTTGTAATCTGGCTCACCGAAAATCGCCGAGCCTGCAACAAACATGTCTGCGCCCGCTTCTGCAATTTCACGAATGTTGTCAACCTTCACACCGCCATCGATTTCTAAGCGGATATCACGACCAGACTCGTCAATCATCTTACGAACGGCACGCAGTTTATCTAGTGTATGAGGAATGAATGATTGGCCACCAAAACCAGGGTTTACCGACATCAGTAGAATCATGTCGACTTTATCCATAATAAATTCAAGACTTGCAAGTGGCGTTGCTGGGTTTAGTACCACACCAGCCTGACAGCCGTGCTCTTTAATTAACTGCAGTGTACGGTCTACATGATCAGAAGCTTCTACATGGAACGTAATCATCGACGCACCCGCTTTTGCGAAATCAGGAATAATACGGTCAACGGGTTTCACCATTAGGTGAACATCGATTGGCGCTGTGATGCCATAATCGCGTAGTGCTTTACACACAGGCGCACCAAAAGTCAGGTTTGGTACATAGTGGTTATCCATAACGTCGAAATGCACCACATCCGCACCCGCTGCGAGTACTTTTTCTACATCTTCACCGAGACGAGCAAAATCTGCCGATAAAATGGATGGAGCAATAAGAAAATCTTTCATACCTGACCTCAGTAGTAATGAGCAAACAATCTGCGCGCAATTCTACCGAAGCCAGTGGGGAGATCTACTATTTAGATATAATAGTGTGAGAATTAAGAGCTTGATTTATCCATGTCTGGCGCATGAAAAAGCGCAAGTAGCTCATCAACTTTATTACGACCGTTACCATTACGGCTAATGGTACGCTTTACTTTAACCACATTAAGATCCGCACCGTGATACAACCGACGTGTCAAGGTAGTGTCGTGGTTAGAAATCAACACAGGAATGCCACGTTCAGTCGCTGTTCTTTCAGCAATGTCGGCTAATGCAGCTTGGTCGTCCAACGTGAAACCATTACCTGCGTATGAGGTGAAATTTGCCGTATTTGAAAGCGGCGCATAAGGTGGATCGCAATACACGACGCTCCCTTTGCGCGCACGACGAAATGTTTCAGGATAACCTTCACAAACAAACGTAGCTTTTTTGGCTTTTTCTGCAAAAAACTCCAATTCCGCCTCAGGGAAATACGGCTTTTTGTAAGAGCCAAACGGTACATTGAAGCCACCTTTTTTGTTGTAACGGCATAGGCCATTAAAACCAAAGCGGTTCATATACAAAAACGCTAAAGAGCGGTACATCACGTCATCGGTTTTATTAAACTCAGCGCGAATGTGTAGGTAGGCTTCTTTGCGGTTGTTCTCAGCGACAAACCAACGCTTCGCTTCAGAGATATACTCTTCAGGGCGTTCTTTCAGCAGGTTGTACAGATTGATCAAATCTGGATTGATATCTGCAAGTAGATAATGGTCATAATCGGTATTCAGAAACACTGAGCCCGCACCAACAAAAGGTTCAACTAGCTTTCGAGCCGGCGGCAAATGACGTTGGATGTCTTCAACCAGTCCGTATTTTCCTCCTGCCCATTTAAGAAAGGCTCGTTGCTTTTTCATCTACTGCTCTATCTATCGACCAAAAATTAAGGCTGCGGAATGTAACATATTTTTCAGGGAAGCTCAGGTTTATTTCACTCGTTCAATTTCACGGTGAACCTGACGGAGTGATTTTGCCCAAGGACTCACCGACTTAACCGAATCTGGCAAGCTTGCGACGGCATCACGAGCCATTTGAATTGTCGGATAATCTTGATATGTGATGATATACCACTCGGTGTCATTACGAACGGTAGGATAAATTCGCACTTGATTATTCAGTTGATGCTCATTGAGAAAGGATTGTACATCTTCCATTGAGGTCATAGCTGCGAGTTGTAAAGTATAAGCTCTTGGCGATAGCGCTTTTAGTTCTTCACGAGCAAATGAAAACTTCACAACAGGTTGGTTTGCCTCACCCTCTTCTGACTGAGCAGGTGCTTGCGTCATATCTTGATTCGGTTTTACGACTTTAATCAAAGGGGAGCTAGTTTCATCGGCGGTTTCTGTCTTCTCAGTACCTACGACATCATCAATCGCTTTTGTGTCTGCTGAATCAGCTTTACCTTCAAGCAATGCATCGACCACATTCGACTCAATCACCACTCTTTGTTGATTGTCATCACTGCCTACGCTCGCTACTTCTTCTGTCACTGCTGGCGGTAATGAATCAGAATCATCAACCGCACCAGACTTATCAAGACTGCTAGAGCCATCGGTTACAGGAATCAGTGAAGACTGCGCTGCACTGATTCCTGACTCTTCAAAAGTTGGAATAGCCGTTTGCTCTAAACTGCCAGCAATTTGCTGCGCTTTATCATCAGGACTTGGTTGACTAAGCATCCACCAATAGCCACCAGCAGCAAGCAACAGTAATACTAATACCACCAACGCAATATTCAGGGGTGAACCGACAATCGAGCGGATAATGATCCTTTTTTCCACTTTCATCTCTCCTAACGCCATGATGTCACCCGGTACTGGGTCGACTTTTTTAAATGCATCTCGAACCCGTTTCTCAGACTCATCATCGACGTAGCGCGCAACAAGTGACTCAAAGAAACGACGAGCTTCCACTTCGGACAACATATCAATATCAAGCTCAACAGGCTTTATCTCTTGTCCATAACTGAGACGTGCTAGCAAACCTTCTAAACGTCCAGACTGTGTAAACAGTAGGATATTGATGGTCCAATTTGGCTTATGGTGCGCCTCTAAGACCAGCATCCAAAGCTCAGAGATAAGTGTCTCACTCAATAAATGCGCATCATCTACAACAATTGCAATGTCACACGGCTCATCACCTAAAAGCCTTTCAAGGCTATCAAGTAAAGGCTCTTGCTGATTAAACAATGCGTCTGAAACCAGTTGACTCAAAATAAGGACGCGATGCTGCACATCGTCTTGATTAGAATGACAAAGTAACAAACATTGATTCTTGTTACTGGCACCCACTTCAAGGTATCGCTGCGCTAACCAAGATTTCCCGTACCCATCATGACCATTAATCGCAATGAGATTGGAACCAAAGTTAGTCAGTAGACCTAATCTATCAAGCAACTCGATTTGAGAATCTAATTCCAGTACGTGAGCAACACTCATCTAATAACCTTAATACACTACAAGAATGACGCCCAAAGGCGCCATTACAAGGTTAAATATCGCGACCGAAGTCTATCGCCTGTTTGAGTACGTCTTGCGTCGTATCAGCAATTACCTCGGCAGTGCCAATGCCTGTAGGCAAAACCAATCGTAATTGACCAGAGAGGACTTTCTTATCTCGCATCATGTGCTTGATGAAGTCATCGAAATTCATACTGTCTGGAGTATGCACAGGCAGTTTTGCACGACGCAAAATCGCAACAATACGCTCAAATTGCTCTTCCGAGATCAGACCGCGTAGATGCGACGTTTTGGCCGCCATAACAGTGCCGGAAGATACCGCTTCACCATGCAGCCAATTGCCATAGCCAAGTTCCGCTTCAATCGCATGACCAAAGGTGTGACCTAAGTTAAGCAAAGCACGGATGCCCGACTCTTTCTCATCCTGAGCCACCACTTCCGCTTTTATTTCACAGCAACGTGCGATCGCATAAGTTAGTGCTTCTTCATCCAACGCATACAAGCGCTCAAGATTGTCTTCTAACCATACAAAAAAATCTGCATCGTAAATAATGCCGTACTTAATGACTTCGGCGATACCCGCAGCGAACTCACGTTCAGGCAACGTCGACAGGCAGTTCGTATCAATGATCACGGCTTTAGGTTGGTAAAACGCACCTATCATGTTCTTACCCAACGGATGGTTAACCGCGGTTTTTCCACCAACCGAAGAGTCCACTTGGGATAGTAATGTGGTCGGTATTTGAATAAAGTCGACCCCACGCTGGTAACAGGCAGACGCAAAACCCACAAGGTCGCCAATAACACCACCACCTAACGCGATGATCACAACATCACGAGCATAACTCCCTTCCAGTAAGAAGTTCATTACTTGATTAAATACATCCAAGTTTTTGTACTGTTCACCATCAGGCAATTCTAACAAGGATGCACTACAACCGAGCTGCTCGAGTTGCTTTAAAATTTTGTCTGCATACAAAGGCGCCACTGTGACATTACTGATCACAACAACTTTTTGTTTTGCATTTTTGTTTGAGAGAACTTGAGAGAGGTACGCCGGGTCCTCAAATAACCCGGCGCCAATAGAGATTGGGTAGCTACGCTCAGCTAGGTTGACCGTAATCCGTTCCATCGGTTTGCTCCAATTAAAAAAAAGATAAAGACTTATCTCTCTTCTAGCATTTTTACGATCTGGTTGGCTACCACTTTTGCACTTTGATCGTCAGTGCGAACAGTGTAATCCGCTACTTCTTCATATAAAGGATTACGTTCTTCAGCTAATTGCTCCAGTACTTCGCGAGGGTTATCCGTTTGAAGTAAAGGACGCTTCTTGTCGCGGTTTGTACGCGCAAGTTGCTTTTCAATCGTCGTTTCTAAGTAAACAACAACACCACGTGCCGAAAGACGATTGCGGTTTTCTTTGCTCTTAACAGAGCCACCGCCAGTCGCAAGCACGATGCCTTGCTCTTGTGTTAGGTCTTCAAGTACCGCTTCTTCACGCTTGCGGAAGCCTTCTTCACCTTCTACATCAAAAACCCAAGAGATGTCTGCACCAGTGCGTTCTTCGATCACTGTATCGGAGTCAACAAACTCCATATGCAGTTGCTGTGCTAGATGTCTACCAATTGTACTTTTGCCGGCGCCCATTGGGCCAACAAGGAAAATATTACGTTTCTCAGCCATGTTTAGCAGTAATTTACAACATTGATTCAATAAGATCGCCACAAGAAAACACAGCTAAACTGCTGTTCTACAAGGCTTGTGGCACCAGTTCCTCACAGATAATTCGTGATAAGACCCGAAATTATCCAAGCATGGTGCCACTATTGCAACTTTATTTTTGATTTAATCAGTTTTTCCCGAGACAGAACTACTGAATCACCACCTTAGGCGTGACGAAAATTAACAGCTCACTTTTGCCAACATTCTCATAACTTCGACGAAAAAGAGCACCTAATAGCGGCAGGTCGCCCAACAAAGGCACTTTGTCCACCGAGTTAGTAATGCTGTGCTGAAAAATACCACCAAGAACGACCGTTTCACCGTTATTCACTAACACTTGCGTCCCGATACGTTGAGTATCAATCGCAACAGCTTCACCAGTGCCTGTCTTCACGACTTGTCCTGGTCTATCTTGCGTGACACTTAAATCCAATACTAAGCGGTTATCCGGTGTGATTTGCGGGGTTACCTTCAAACTTAATACCGCCTTTTTGAACGTCACCGTCGTTGCACCACTTGATGATGACTCTAGGTAAGGAATCTCTGTACCTTGTTCGATATAGGCAGGTTTCTTATTGGTAGTGATCAAACGTGGGCTCGAGATAATCTCAGCTTTAGACTCTTGTTGCAGCGCAGAAAGCTCAAGATCCAACAAGGTGTCTGAACCTAACTTTGCGACCTGAAAAGCAATGCTGGTCGCATTCGGGCTGGTTGCAGCTAAGTTTACATTTAGGAAGTCATCGATCCCTACTCCATCACCGTCACCACCGTCATCACCCCCTTCTCCATTATAGAGACCGATCGTGGCGAGGTTGTTCTCAATAGAACCACCCACTGTATTACTGCCATTAATAGACGTAAAACCCCAACGAATCCCTAACTCGTCCATGTTACCTTCATTGATGGTCACAATACGCGCCTCAATTTGAACCTGTTTAACTGGAATATCCAAAGACTCAATAATTTCTCGAATCACCTCGATGTTTTCAGGTAACTCTCTAATCAATAACGAGTTAGTTCGCTCATCAATGGTCATACTGCCGCGCTCTGACAGCATGCTGATATTTCCTTCACCATTGATCATCTCCGCAATGTCTGATGCTTTAGCAAAATTAACTTTGATGATTTCAGATGAAAGCTCTCCCATTTCTTCCGTCAATTTTTGTTTTTCTAACTGCTGCTTCTCACGCAAGTCCAGCTCATCAGTCGGAGCAACTAAAATCACGTTGCCATCAACACGCTTATCTAACCCCTTAACTTGCAAAATAATATCCAGCACTTGCTGCCAAGGGACACCATCAAGACGAAGCGTGAGGTTGCCTTCTACAGAGTCGGAGACAACCAAATTGAATTGGTTGTAATCAGCAATAAGCTGCAAGACGTTTCGCACAGGAATATCTTGGAAGTTAATCGAAATAAGCTTACCTTCTCTTTCTAAAATGCTTTTATCTGGGGCTTTCTCATTGGGTTTGATCTTCGCTACTTTGATTTCCAAAAAACGCCCCGTTAAACGGTAATCATGCATGTATTCTTCATTGATGTGCGCAACCAAGCGCGTCGTCGAGGTGTCGCGAAACACTTCTACGCTCTCAACCACAGTCGAAAAATCTTTCACGTCTAGGAGATACAATTGCTCGTCTTTTACTGAAGTGTTAAGCAAATCGATACTTAACCCTTCCTGTACACACTTGATATCTACAATCGCGGCCGGTGACGCCAATTCGACGACAATCACGGCGTCTTTATCTTTATTAGTTCGAAAGTCGATACTTTTTAGGGCATTGGACGAAACTTCTTCTGCTGCAGCTAAAGGGGCTAAAAATACAAACAACCATAAGGAGAAGAGCCCAGTAAGTATCCTTGGTGTACGTGTTAATCCTTGTCTCATTTTCATTACTCAATATCAAAAATAAATGGGGCTATCTCAAAGCCAACTTAACTTTACGTTTTTGCCAACATCCTAAGCCGTCGGGCAACGTTTCATTAATCAACAAATAGGAGTGGCTGACATGGGTCACTTTGCCATTATTGCGTCCAAGGTATTGACCCGGCTTAACTTTATAGACGGTGCCATTGGGAGCCTGAACGAGGCCAGAAACCGTGTTATCCATGCCCATGACCCCTTTCAAACGTAATTGGCTTAATGGGAATCTTTCTAATTTTCCAGTTCGCCTTCTTGAGGGCGGTTGCCAACAATCTTTTCTTGCAACTGGCTGAGTCGCGATGGTGGCTTCTTTGGGTAATTCAAAGGGTGCACGCTGTACTTCCGGTGCGTACGTGACTGCAACATACTTGTCTGCGGGCTTAAGCTTCTCGACCTCTCGACGCGCCTGTGTTTCCACTCCTCGAATAAAATCCGTCAATGATTCATCATTCGCCTGGCAGCCCATCAATAGAGAACCCATCAGTACCAGCAACAAAGACTTACTTGTCATTTTTCGTCTCCTCCGGCTTAAACTGATAGGTGTTAGCGCGCACCCGAAAGTGCAGGGTTTCGCTCTCTTGGCTGACACGTTGCCAAGTCACATCTTTAAACGTGATGATTCGAGGTAGCGTCGCTATCGCCTGAGAAAAATGGCCGATGTCATGAAAGTCGCCCGTTAACTCTATGTTTAAAGGGAGACGATAAAGGAAGTGCTCTGATTGTTTTTCGCCCCAGTCGATTCGGGTGAAAGTCAGCTTATTGTCGATGCCAAGTTCATTCACTGAAGCGAGCATTGTAGCCAGCTCTTTTTGCGCAGGCAGTTGCTGCAGTAATAACTCGTAACGGGTGGTAAGTTCATCCAATTGAGATTGAAGCTGAGGCAACGCTGCCACTTTGTTCGCTTTGATCTTCAATGCCACCTTGAGTGTCTGCTCCTGCTGGATCAAGTGATTCAACTGTTCGTCTTTCGGTTTAAGGTAAAACCAATAACCTAAGCCTTGAATCACCATGATCAGAAGCGCGATTACTACAATCTGGGGCAACAATGGCCACTCGGCCATTTCATCTATTTCGAGATCCTGCCAATCAACCACGTTGAGCCTCCAATTTCTTCTCCGTTACTTTGAACATGAAAGACACTTTGAATGTTTGAAACTCTTTCCCAAAACGGGCTTTGCCGTGAACGATGGAATGCATTTCTACGTCGTTCAACTTGGCCGAGCGCTCCATGTTGTCTAGCATCGTGGCAAGTTTTGGAGTGCTATCTGAGATCCCAGAGATCTCAATTTCCAGATCATTCATTTTGATCTTGTCGACATATACACCTTCAGGGATAACGGCAGGCATTAAGTTCATGAACTCGGTCGTTTTGTTTCGTCCGTTTTGTAAACCTTCAACGACCTTTAGACGTTCGAGGATTTTGCTGTGCTCTTGCTCTGCAATTTTCATTGCTTCAATACGCTGGTCGAGTTCGGCAATGTAGTGAGTGAGGTAATCGAGCCGCTCCTGTTGTTGATCTTGTTGGTACTCAAAAAACTTTCCAATACCCCACTGGATGCCAACAGCGACCAACATGCCTAATGCGACCAAACTGATGAAACGACGTCGGTGCTCTTCTCTTTGACTCTCTCGCCAAGGAAGTAAATTAATGCGATAAAGCACGGGCGCCTCCTAGCCAATGAATGCCACGAACGGCCAGTCCGGCTGCTGTTGAGAAATGCTGCCAATCCACAGCACGACGCTTACGCTTAGACACCTTCATCTCAAATAGCCCTAGCGGATTTAGCAATTCACACTCTAACGACAATTGTTGAGACAACTCCTCTGCGAGCATGGGAGTGGAGGCCCCTTCCCCTGATAACCAGATACCCTTGATGTTTTGTGAGCCATTGATTGAGGTATAGAGCTGCATCTGGCGCTTTACTCGCTCTACGATTTGACGGTTAAACAGCTCTGTTTTCTCCTGAGCATCATCGGACAGAAAATCGACTGGAGAAGCGCAGTTTACTCCGCGTGTGCCGTAAGCAAACTCTTTGTGAAACAGTTCACCTTGTTCGGTAAACATGGTGAAGGAGCTCGATAAGGTGCCAATATCGAGTAAGCAGTATTTGTTTTTGTCAGGAAAGCGATCGGCGGTGAGCTTCCAGATATGACCAAGGCTTTGCGAATGCACGTCCACTAAAACAGGTTTTAGTCCGGACTTTTGTAATGCATCGACTCGGCCTTCTACCACATCTTTTCTTGTCGCAAACACTTGATAGCTATCACTGCCACTCTGCCCGCCCTCAGCGCGAAGACGAACGAAGTCTAAACTCAGCTCTTCGACAGGGAATGGCGATTGATGAGAAAAGGCTTGTATCACTGCAAACTCAACTTCACTCTCTTCAAGATTTTGTTCTATTTGCAGTTTCTTGCTAATTACCGAGTTATCAGGAACTGAGATCGCAACTTTTTTAGCGCCAAAAGGCAGTTCTTTTTTTATCTGCTTGAGGGTCTTTACAATTTCTTGATGATTTATGGTGTTATTTTCAGCGACAATACCTTCCTTTAGTAATATTTCTTTGTAACCCAACAGAGCGTAATTGTTGCCTGTGGGTTTAAGTACTACGGCTTTGAGGCTGTTATGGCCTATATCGATGCCGGTAACGATTAGCTTATCCATCTCTTACTCTCGCTCCGAAATTTCTTCGTGCAAAGGTTGTTATTAGCATCCAAATAAGAGTTAATATCTCTTATGTGCTAAATTTTTGACCTAAGAGTACAAGGGTTTGCCGTTACACAGCCTCAACCAATCAGGGATTCTCCGGTGAAGTTCATAAAGCGTTTATTATTTTTAACATTGATTTGCATAATTCTTGGAGTCACCACAATATTTGGCTTCTATCAGTACGTGAAGCCTGAATTGCCAGATGTTGCAACTCTAAAAGACGTTGAATTACAAACACCTATGAAGGTGTTTAGTCAAGACGGGAAGCTGATCGCACAGTTCGGTGAAAAGCGTCGTATTCCTGTTACTTATGACGAAATTCCTCAAGACTTAATTCACGCGCTCATCGCAACCGAAGATAGCCGTTTCTACGAGCATCCTGGTATCGACCCTATCGGCATCACTCGTGCAGCTGTTGTTGTTGCGGTTTCAGGCTCGGCTAAACAGGGTGCAAGTACGATTACGCAACAGCTAGCTCGTAACTTCTTCTTATCTAATGAGAAGAAGATCATGCGTAAGATTAAAGAGATTTTTATTGCTATCCATATTGAGCAGCTTTTAAGTAAGCAAGAAATCATGGAGCTTTATGTCAATAAAATCTTCCTTGGTTACCGCTCATATGGCTTTGGTGCTGCCGCTCAAGTGTATTTTGGCAAGAGCCTTGATGAATTGACGTTAAGTGAGATTGCAACACTCGCTGGTATGCCAAAAGCGCCATCAACCATGAACCCAATTTACTCTCTTGAGCGCGCAACAAAACGCCGTAACGTTGTATTAATGCGAATGCTTGATGAGAAATACATTACACAAGAGCAGTATGACGAAGCACGCAATGAACCTATTGTGGCGCGTTATCATAGCGCTGAAATTGAGCTTTCAGCGCCTTACGTAGCAGAGTTGGCTCGTGCATGGGCAGTAAAAGAGTACGGTGAAGAAGAAGCTTACACCTCTGGCTTGAATATCTACATGACTGTGGATTCTAAACTGCAAGATGCTGCAAATACGTCTGCGGTAAATAACCTCTTGTCATACGATGAACGTCATGGCTACCGTGGTGCAGAAAGTGTGCTTTGGAAAGAAGGGGAAGCAGCCTGGGGCAATGAGCAAATAGAAAAGCACCTGAAGAAACAGCCAACTTATGGTGACCTTTACCCTGCGGTTGTGACGAAAGTCGATGATAAGACGGCGCAAGTATGGGTTAAGAACCATGAAGAGCAAACCATCCCTTGGACTGGAATGCACTGGGCACGTAAGTACATTACTGATAACCGCCAAGGCTCAACACCAAAGTCAGCGCATGATGTGCTAGCGACAGGTCAACAAGTTTGGGTTCGCGAAGTAAGTGAAACCGATGAAGATGACAACACAACACTGAGCTGGAAACTGAGCCAAGTGCCGACAGCAAACACCGCGTTTGTTGCGATGAACCCAGAAAATGGCGCGATATTGTCGCTGGTTGGTGGTTTCAACTTTGTTCACAGCAAGTTTAACCGTGCAACCATGTCAGTGCGTCAGGTTGGTTCAAGTATCAAGCCTTTCATCTACTCGGCAGCAATTGACAAAGGACTGACTCTAGCCACTTTGATTAACGATGCGCCGATTAACAAGTGGGATGCAGGTTCTGGTTCAGCTTGGCGACCAAAAAACTCACCACCGACTTATGGTGGTCCAACGCGTCTTCGCCTCGGCTTAGCTCAATCAAAAAACGTCATGGCAGTACGTACACTCCGTGAAGTTGGCCTCGAGGAGACACGTCAGTACCTTACTCGTTTCGGTTTTGATATTAACCAAGTACCACGCTCTGAGACCATCGCACTCGGAGCTGGCAGCTTAACACCAATGAAAGTGGCACAAGGTTACTCTGTGTTTGCAAACGGTGGTTATTACGTTGAACCATTCTATGTAGAACGCGTGGAAGATGCATTCGGTGAAGTACTGTTTAAAGCCAATCCAAAGAGTGTTTGTCATAAGGATTGTCCACAAATGAGCGAGCAGCCAGAAAATCGCTACGCTGATGAATTTGGCGAACAAGACGTCGCAATTGACGGCCTTGCAACAGACAATGCCCTTGAAAATGATGAACCTCAATATGCACCGCAAGTTATCTCCGAACAGAATGCATTCTTAATGCGTGAGATGATGTACAGCAACATTTGGGGTGGCGGTAACTGGCGTGAAGGCACAGGTTGGAATGGTACAGGCTGGCGCGCGCAAAAACTT
>WJXF01000184.1_pt1 | contig 11910 bp, 10 predicted proteins | sample 9263211 | NCBI WGS metagenome assembly WJXF01 (sample SAMN12697362, study PRJNA563984) | aquatic metagenome | isolation source: water sample from a prawn hatchery tank treated with erythromycin, plated on... | place: Australia | collected 2018-10-17
ATTTTAAATGCCCTCGATGGCAAGCCGTTGCCTGTGTATGGTGATGGTATGCAGATCCGAGATTGGCTGTTTGTGGAAGACCATGCTCGCGCGCTGTACAAAGTGGTCAACAAAGGTGAAGTCGGTGAAACCTACAACATTGGTGGCCATAACGAAAAAGCCAACATCGAAGTGGTGAAAACCATTTGTGCTTTGCTTGAAGAGCTGCGACCAAACAAACCTGCAGGTGTTGAGTCTTATGAATCTTTGATCACGTATGTGAAAGATCGCCCAGGTCATGATGTGCGTTACGCAATTGATGTCACCAAGATTGCTCAAGAGCTTGGCTGGACGCCAGAAGAAACGTTTGAAAGCGGTATTCGCAAAACCGTGGAATGGTACCTCAATAATCAGCAATGGTGGCAACGCGTGCTTGATGGTTCATACAGTTTAGAGCGATTAGGAGCGGGCGAATAATGAAAGGCATTATTTTAGCAGGTGGCTCGGGCACTCGCCTTTACCCTATTACACGCGGTGTCTCTAAGCAGTTACTGCCGGTTTATGACAAACCAATGATTTACTACCCGTTGTCGGTACTCATGCTAGCTGGTATTCGTGAAATCTTGATCATCACCACGCCAGAAGACCAGGAAGGATTTCAGCGCCTATTGGGTGATGGCTCAGAGTTTGGCATTGAGTTGCAATACGCGATTCAACCAAGCCCAGACGGCTTAGCTCAAGCCTTCATCATTGGTGAAGAATTCATTGGCGATGACTCAGTATGTTTGGTGCTGGGTGACAACATCTTTTATGGGCAAGGGTTCACTCCAAAGTTAAAGAAAGCGGTTGAGACGGCAGAGAGTGGCAATGGGGCTACGGTGTTTGGCTACCAAGTGAAAGACCCTGAGCGATTTGGTGTGGTTGAGTTTGACGCCGACAGAAAAGCTATCTCTATTGAAGAAAAACCAGCTAAGCCAAAGAGCCACTATGCTGTGACGGGGCTGTATTTCTTTGACAACCAAGTCGTGAGTAGAGCTAAGCAAGTCGAACCATCAGAGCGAGGTGAGCTGGAAATTACCACATTAAATCAAATGTACCTAACAGCAAACGAGCTCAATGTTGAAATGTTAGGGCGTGGTTTTGCCTGGTTAGACACAGGTACTTACGAAAGCTTGCTCGAAGCTGCTCAATTTGTTTCGACGATAGAGAAACGACAAGGTTATAAGATTGCATGTTTGGAAGAAATTGCCTTTAACAATGGTTGGATTAGCAAACAGAAGTTAATGGCGGCAGCTGATGCCCTTAAGAAGAACAATTATGGTATCTACCTATCAAGCATTGTGAGCGAAGATGACAATTAAACTTAACAGCCCATTAGCCCCAGACTTAACTAAGCTTTCTAACTATTTATCTCAAGTAAATGAGAGTGGTTGGTATACTAACTTTGGGCCATTGCATGAAAAGCTTACTAGACGACTTGAAACGTTTTTGGGTGTTAAAAACTTATTGTTAGTTTCTAATGGTACGCTGGCACTTCAGGTGGCATGTAAAGTTTTAGGAATTGAATCCGCGATCTCTACACCATTTAGCTTTGTTGCAACTTCATCAGCGTTGATGTGGCAAGGTATTGATGTGAGCTATTGCGATATCGATTCAAAATCTTATAACTTATCTCCAGATGCTTTGAAAGCAGCTCTTGAAGCAAATTCTCAAGTAGATGGTGTTGTTGCAACACATGTATATGGAAATCCTTGTGAAGTTGAGAGTTTCAAAGAAATTGCAGAGCAATATAAGGTCAAAGTTCTATACGACGCTGCTCATGCATTTGGAGTTAAGGTTGGTCAGGAGTCTCTCTTAAACTTTGGCGATGCTAGTACATTGAGTTTTCATGCCACTAAGATATTCCATACAGTCGAAGGTGGTGCAATTGTATTCAAGCGGCATGAAGATTATTTACGTGCGAAAGAGTTCATTAACTTTGGTCTTCAAGCGAATGGACAATTAGGCGAGCCAGGTATTAATGCAAAGTTGAATGAGTACCAATGCGCAGTAGGATTAACACTACTTGATCAGATTGAAGAGGTAATTGAGCATCGATCCAACCTGTTTAGTTTGTACCGGACGCTTTTAGAACCTTATGTTGAATTACCTCTTTGGCTACCCGAAGCGTCGTATAACGGTGCTTACATGCCAATTTTCGTTAGAGATAAAGACAAGCAGGAAAGACTACTTGATGCTTTGTCTGAGCATGATATTGAACATCGACGATATTTTACACCATCTTTAGATGTTGCTTACCCTGATAATCTGAGCTTTGGATGCCCTATAAGTCAGCAGATATCAAAAGGAATTATTTGTCTACCGCTACATGCCAGTATGTCTTCAAATGATGTTGAAGCAGTATGTAAAGTTATAGAATTGATATTAAATTAACCATGTGAGAGTTCTTATAGTATGAAAATTGCTATTATGCAGCCTTATTTTTTACCATATATTGGCTACTGGCAGCTCTTGGCTTCTGTAGATAAATTTATTGTTTATGATGATATTCAGTACACCAAGAAAGGGTGGATAAATCGTAATCGTTACTTAAGTGCTTCAGGGAAAGTAGAGACTTTTACCATTCCTATTAAGAAAGACTCTGATTACCTTGATGTTAGAGAGCGTTTTATATCTCCAACATTCTTGAAAGAAAGAACTAAACTATTAAATAAGATTAGAGAGTCTTATCGAAAGTCACCAAATTTTGATGAAGGATATCAGATTTTTAGTGATATTTTGTTGGATGAAGAAGATAATCTATTTCTTTTCATTCTAAACTCTATAGAAAAAATAAAATCTTATTTAGATATTGATACTGAAATTATAATTTCATCGAGTCTGAATAATAAAAATCTTAAAGGACAAGATAGAGTTATAGATACTTGTGTTAAATTAGCTGGTGACACTTATATCAATCCTCCTGGAGGGCGGGATTTATACAGTGAATCGAACTTTCGATCTCAAGGCTTAACTCTAGAATTCCTAAATGTATCATTAAAACCATATACGCATACTCAGACAAGTGATTTTGAGCCAGGACTTTCAATACTTGATATGATTTTTAATGTACCTAAGACCCAGTTGATGGATTATTTAATATGAAAAGATTTGCAATTCATTCTGTGCCAAGATCCGGTTCATCTTGGTTAGGTGAGATTATTAATAGCTCTCCTGATGTTAACTATCTATATCAGCCGCTTTTTTCCTACGAGTTTAAATCATTTCTAGATGAAAATTCTAAAAAAGATGATATCGATGCATTTTTTAATAACATTGCACAAACCAACTCTTCTTTTATTCGTCAAGATGCTGAACGAAAGGAAGGTCGTAAGCCTATATTCGAAAAGAACAATCATTTGGGTACTATCGTATATAAGGAAGTTAGATACCATCATATTATAGAGAATATGATCAAAAAGTGCCCTGATGTAAAGGTTTTAGGCTTGGTTAGAGACCCGAGAGCTGTAATTAGCAGTTGGTATAATGCAAAGCGAGAATTTAGATCCGATTTAGGCTGGCTTTTGGAAGAAGAGTTGATCTATGCAGGCAAGAAAAACTTAGAGAAAAAAGAAGAATATTTTGGTCTGTCTAAGTGGGTGGAGACTACAAAGTTATTTGAAAAACTTTCTCAGCTGTATCCAGATAACTTTAAACTCGTGCACTATAGTGCGCTACTAGAAGACCCTCTAGAACAAGTTGAAGATATATTCGATTTTCTAGGGCTAGAGCTTACCTCACAAACTAAGTCATTTCTTATATCAAAAAAGAAGGTTGATACTACCTACTCTGTATTCAAAAACAAGGATAAAGACATAAGCTGGCAAAATAGCCTTGATGCAGACATTGTAAGTCGTATAGAGGATTTTGTTAAAGAGAGTAAGTTGGAACACTACTTGTAGGTCGGTAATAATATGTCTGTTAAAGTTTCAATTCTTTGTGTTTGTTATAATCACTCTAAATATATTGAAAAAACAATTAATAGCTTTCTCAACCAGTTCTGTGATTTCGAATTTGAAGTTATTGTTTATGATGATCTCTCTACGGACAATAGTAGAGAAATTATTGATGAGATATGTGAAAAGCATTCGAACATAGTTCGAATGTATACTGATGAAAATCTTTACTCTAAAGGCATCCGAACTCTAGCATTGTCACACTTATCACCAAAGGCTAAAGGAGAGTACTTAGCTTTTTGCGAAGGTGATGACTATTGGATAGATAATACAAAGCTACAGAAACAATTTGATGCTTTAGAGGGGAACCCAAATATAGACCTTTGCTTTCACCCAGCATACTCAGAGGACCCAGAAGGCAATAGAGAGCTAGTCTCAAATCATTTTGAGGGAACCCATTACGTTTCTACTGATGAAGTTATACTAGGAGATGGTGATTACTGCCCAACAGCATCTTTATTTATCCGTAAGTCTGCTTTATCCCTAGCTTCATCAAGCACTATTAAATTAATGCCATGTGGGGACTATTTTATGCAGATTATGTCTTCTGTAAAGGGAGGCGGAGTCTACTTACCTGAACCAATGTCTGTATATAGAATTAATCAAAAAGATTCTTTTTCAACAAGGATATCCTCGTCCTCTCACGAAAATCAGAGAGACTTTTTGTTAGCAATGGCCAATAGTTTGGAGTCACTAAAACAAGACTTGGATGGAGTGAACTTAAAGTCATTTAACAATCGAATAAGAAAATATAAACAGAGAGCGCGAAAATCTCAAAGGAAGGCGATAAAGGAGAGGATCAGAAATCTAATATTCTCTAACCCTTCCCAATAAAATAGGTGAGCGATATGTTTATGGCTCACCTATTTATTTAGTTTATTTTTACACAGCCCCACTCTGGGAAGTGCTTACATACATAAGCATTGAGCTCTTTCTCTGCTTCTGAGTAAACACGAGCTGGTTCTTCAGTATGGTTTAATTGTATCGATGACACCATACCCGCGCCGACAGTCACGTTACTAATGCGGTCAATAATGATAAAAGCGCCAGTTTGAGGTAGCTGCTGATAAACATCCATTGCAACTTTATCGGTAAGCTTTATTGAGGCGAGTGCAATCTCGTTTAACTCAAGGCGCGTATTTTTATGATCATGCTGCTTAAGTGTATTGACATCAACCTTATGCTCAATTTGAGAAACCTTACCTGTACAGGTTTTAGTCGCAAATTTGAATAGGTATTCTTTATGCGTTTGCATCGGGGATTCATCCATCCAAACGATATGAGCTTGGTAAGCGTCTACAACCTCCGGAATGTTGTTGGAATGGACAAGCATATCGCCGCGTGACACATCGATTTCATCTTCAAGCGTTAGGGTGATGGCTTGACCCGGCATTGCTTCTTTTAGCTCACCATCGAAGGTAAAGATAGATTTGATGCGAGAAACTTTGTTCGATGGAAGAGCAGTAACCTCATCACCAACCTGTACAATGCCTGAAGCAAGGGTGCCACAAAAACCACGGAAGTTTAGGTTTGGGCGATTGACATATTGCACTGGGAAGCGCATGACTTCAGTGTTGATGTCTTGGTTAATCTTAACTGTTTCAAGCAGCTTCATTAATGTAGCGCCAGGGTACCAATCCATGTTCTCACTTGGAGTGACAACATTGTCGCCTTTTAGAGCAGAGATTGGCACAAAGCGGATATCCTTGATGTTGAAGTTCTTTGCCATATCTCGGTAATCGGCTTTGATTTTCTGATACACCTCTTGGCTGTAGTCCATCAGATCCATTTTGTTAACGGCAACGATAACGTGCTGAATTCCAAGTAGACTACAGATATAGCTATGACGACGTGTTTGCGTCTGGATACCGTGGCGAGCATCAACCATTACAATCGCAAGATCACAGGTAGAAGCACCCGTAACCATATTACGAGTGTACTGTTCATGTCCTGGAGTGTCGGCGATGATGAATTTACGCTTGTCGGTTGAGAAGTAGCGGTAGGCAACATCAATCGTGATGCCTTGTTCACGCTCGGACTGTAGACCGTCGACTAGTAGTGCTAAGTCGAACGCTTCATCTGTCGTATTGAACTTTTGAGAATCTTTTTCGATCGCAGCCATTTGATCTTCATAAATCAGCTTGCTGTCGTATAGTAGGCGACCAATCAGTGTAGATTTGCCGTCATCAACGTTACCACAAGTTAAGAAACGAAGTAGGTCTTTGTTTTCATGTACGTTTAGGTACGCTTCAATGTCTTTAGCGATAAGCTCAGAGCTATGAGACATAATGACTTCCTTTTAAATGTATTCTTTTTCAGTGAGCGCTTGAATCACTTGGTCGGCACACGCTTCGACAGACAGCTCAGCTGTCTTGATGTGAATTTCTGGAGATATAGGCGCTTGGTACTCAGAGTCGATGCCAGTGAAGTGTTTAATCTCACCTGCGCGTGCCTTTTTATACAGGCCTTTAGGATCTCTTTGCTCGCAGATTGCGAGTGGAGTATCAACAAACACCTCTAAAAACTCGCCTTGCTGCATTAACTGGCGCACTTGCTTTCTATCTGAGATAAATGGCGAAATAAACGCGGTCAGAACAATGTTCCCGGCATCGACAAATAGTTTAGCCACCTCGCCAATGCGGCGAATGTTCTCAATACGGTCTAGATCACTAAAGCCAAGATCTTTGTTTAGACCGTGGCGCACATTGTCACCATCAAGAAGGTAACTATGTTTACCTAACGCTAATAGCTTGCTTTCTACCGCGTTAGCGACGGTCGATTTTCCTGAGCCACTAAGTCCGGTAAACCAAAGTACAACAGGCTTTTGCTGCTTAAGCGCAACACGATCTTCATGAGTTACGCTGGTGTTATGCCAAACCACATCGTCACTCACAGACTCATTGTGCTTCTTTTGATACGGCGAGGTCATAGTTAGAAGTAACCCTCACGTTTCTTTTTCTCCATGGAGCCAGAGCTATCGTGGTCAATGGCACGGCCTTGGCGCTCAGAAGTGGTTGTAAGCAGCATCTCTTGAATGATCTCTGGTAGCGTTGTTGCTTGAGATTCAACCGCTCCCGTTAATGGGTAGCAGCCTAGTGTACGGAAGCGAACCATGCGTTGTTCTACCGTCTCCCCTTCACGAAGCTCCATGCGATCATCATCTTTCATGATCAACATACCGTCACGCTCAACGACGGGACGCTCTTTTGCAAAGTACAGGCTTGGAATCTCGATGCTCTCTAGGTAGATATATTGCCAGATATCCAGCTCAGTCCAGTTAGAAAGAGGGAATACGCGAATGCTCTCGCCTTGGTTTACTTTGCCGTTGTAGATATTCCAAAGCTCAGGGCGTTGATTTTTAGGATCCCAGCGGTGATGTTCATCACGGAAAGAGTAAACACGCTCTTTCGCGCGAGACTTTTCTTCGTCACGACGAGCACCACCAAAAGCAGCATCAAAGCCATGATTATCTAAGGCTTGTTTTAGGCCTTGTGTCTTCATGATATCAGTATGTTTTGAGCTGCCATGCACAAATGGGCTGATGTTCATCGCAAGCCCTTCTGGATTTTGGTGCACAATCAGCTTCATACCAAGCTTTTTCGCCATGTAGTCACGAAACTCAATCATTTCTTTGAATTTCCATGTGGTATCAACATGCATAAGGGGAAACGGGGGAATGCCAGGCGCAAAGGCTTTCTGCGCAAGGTGTAGCATCACTGAAGAGTCTTTACCAACAGAGTAAAGCATCACTGGGTTATCAAACTCGGCAGCTACCTCACGCATAATATGGATAGATTCTGCCTCAAGCTGCTTAAGGTGAGTCATTCGTTGTGGAGAAAGTTTCATTCCGGTCTCTCTTTGATTTGATGAGGGAGTTAAACGCCATAGATAGTTGTGATAGCCGTTAATACTAAACCGCTATACGTAATACTCATCGGCACCCCAATCTTTATATAATCCTTGATACAGTACTGACCTGCATTGTAAACCATTAAGTTGGTTTGGTATCCATATGGGCTAATAAAGCTTGCACTTGCGCCGAACGCGACAGCTAAAATATAGCTGTGAAGATTTGCATCTAGACTCGTCGCAAGGGCATAAGCAACGGGGAAGACTAAGGCCGCCGCCGCATTGTTGGTGACCAACTCCGTTAGCAATAAAGTGACCAAGTAAACCATGATAAGCCCTGACAATGGGCTCATAAATTCAGCTTGTTCTGTCATTGCGCTCCGCAGGAGGTCGACTGCTGTACTATTATCTAATGCCTGAGACAGCAAAAGTGCAGATGAAATTACTAGCCATATCTGGACTGGTAGCCTTCGTATAATTTCATTCGTTTTCAGTGCTCCAGTTAATAGTAGAACACCAAGCAACAAGATCAGGTTGTGCAGCAGTGGAGCTATCTTCATAGCTGCAAGAGCGATAGCACTAAAAAAGCCAAGAACAGCGATAATTTCTTGCGGTCCTTTGAGTAGCCTATCGGCTTTTAGCGCTTGGAGCTGTATAAAGTTTTTAGCGATGTTATTTCGCTGGTGATAGTCATCACCTACAGCGAGTACCAGATAGTCGCCAGCTCTTAAGGTAACTTCACCGAGCTTTCCGGAAACCGTGTGACCATCGCGTCGGATCGCGACCACTGCAGCGTTGAACATAGCGCGAAAGCCAATTTGTTTTAGGGTCTTATTTACTAAAGCACTTTCAGGGCGTAATACGACCTCTTTGAGATCATGACTTAGCCTTTCGCCTTTATGAGCAAAGAGTGATAAGCCCGTGAATTGATTCAATTGAGTTACTTTTCTAATCTCTCCACAGAATAATAGGCGATCATTTTCCTCTATTAACTCATGTGGTGATACTGGTGAAATAGTTCTTCCTTGGCGATGAATCTCGACTAAAAACAGAGAGTTTAGATTTCTCAGCCCGTTGCGCTGAATAGTTTTACCGATAAGTGGGGAGTTTGGTTCTACCTCAGCATCAATGAAATATTGAGCTTGAGTATCTGCTCGTTCAATGTTGCTAGGTAGCCAATGGCTAAGTAAAAACAGGGTGAGCCCGCACCCAAGTACAGCAATGCCGCCAACAAGTGAAAAATCAAAAAAGGAGAGACTAGGTAGCCCAGCATCGAGCACCATACTATTGACGATTAAATTCGTCGAAGTGCCGATCAGCGTTAGTGTTCCGCCAAGGATGGCAGCAAAAGATAGGGGAAGTAGCAGTTTGCTGGCTGGGTGAAGGGTATTGGCACGTATTGGGGCGATCATGGTGGAGACCACCGCTGTGTTGTTTAGAAATGCTGAAGACAATGTGGTTATCGAGAACAGTCGAACCCAGGTAGATTTATAGCTAGGTTTGATGACTAATTGCGAGATTCTACGAAGTAGTGAGGTCTTTTCTAAAGCTAGCGAGCAGATGATAAGTAGTACCAGCGTAAGTACGCCAGGATTGGCAATACTGCTAATGAGTTGCTCTGTCGATACGGATCTGCTGCTATATAAAACAAGCAAAACTACTCCAAAAACCTTTTCAGGTTTGTTTTGATACCTTGTGACAAGGGCAATTATTGCAATCACAAAAACGGTAATGACAAAGTAGGCTGAATGGGTCTGTGACATTATTTAATTGCTTCAATTGTTTTTTGAGTCGAGTTTAAATAGCCTTGAATAAAATCACTCATTTGCTGAGAGTTACTATGTTGAAAGCGCTCTAGTACTTTACTCGCTAGCTGAGTTTTATCGGTAATGTCTATAATATTCAGAGCAATCATGTCTTCTACAATAGCTTTGAAGTTGAAGTAACTAGGGCCTGATATCACTGGAACGTTGAGTGCGACTGGTTCAAGCACATTATGTCCACCAACTTTATCCCCAAGCAAACTCCCAGCCATAAAGCAAACATCACTGGCACCAAGGAGAATCAGCATTTCACCCATAGTATCAGCAAGGTATACCTGTGTATCGGCGTTAACTATTGCAGCATTGGTTCTTCTGGTGCTATTGAAGCCGGAATTTTGGCAAAGCGCAAACACATCATCAAATCGTTCTGGATGGCGAGGAACCAAAACGAGTAAAGCATTTGGATGAGATTTTAAAACTTGTCTATGTGCATCTAATACCTGTTCGTCCTCGCCTTTGTGGGTGCTAGCGGCAATCCAAATCGGACGATCGTTTCCAAGCTGGGCTCGCAGCTGCTGTCCTTGTTGTTTCACTTGCTCTGATATTTGAATATCGAACTTAATCGAGCCAGTAACGGATAGTTTCTTTTTCTCAACACCTAAGCGTTCGAAGCGCTCTGCATCTGAATCCGTTTGGCAGAGTACTTGAGTTAGGCATGGATGAAGCTGGTTAAAAAGCCGCTGTATTTTGGCGTAGTTCTGACACGATTTTTCAGATAGGCGCGCATTCACGACAGTTATAGGGATACCCGCTTTGTGAACATTGTGAAGCGTGTTTGGCCACAGCTCAGTCTCAATGATCAACATCTGTTTTGGTTGCACTGCTTTAAGAAAGCCTTTGATAGCAAACCCAAAGTCAATTGGCATATAGCGGTGTTCAATTAAATCACCCAACTTAGCAATCTGTTCAGCTCCCGTACTTGTTGTTGTTGTAACTAGAATAGATTGTTCGGGGTTTTGTTCCTTAAGGGCTTTGATTAAAGGTGTTGCTGCTATGCTTTCACCAACAGATACGGCATGTATCCAAATAGGTTTGTCGTTGCTTTTTAACTTGGGGGTTATGCCAAAGTGCTCTTTCCAGCGAGAGCCGAACTTAGGCTTATTTGGTTTGCTCTTGTACAAACCAAATAAAAGCAGCGGTGACGCTAGGGCGAGTAGTAAGGTATAAATAATGCGAACTAACATGAGCTTATCGTAATGGCGTCAAGTTTTTGGATACTATCTAGCACTTGCTTAGGCGAAAGTTCTGTCAAGCACTTAAGGTGTTTGTACTGACATTCACGCTGGAAACAAGGGCGACAATCAATATCGGTATGAACAATCTCCACTTTTTCTGCGAGTGGGGGGGTGTACTTCGGTGAAGTTGAGCCATACACTGCAACAACATTACAACCAACCGCAGCTGCCACATGCATTAAGCCTGAGTCATTCGCGACAACAGTCTTACATGCAGCAAGTAGGTCGACCGCTTCAATTAAGCTGGTTTGGCCTGCCAGAACATGAATGTGCTCATGGAATTGCGTCGGAACAAGTGCGCGAATATTGTTACAAGTCTCTAAGTCTTTTTGAGAACCAAACAACCAGATTTGATGTCCAGAACGAGCCATTTGCGTCGCAACTTCAGCGTAGTGTGTTTCGGGCCATTTTTTGGCAGGACCAAACTCTGCTCCTGGGCACAGTCCGATAATTGGTTGGTCTTGGGCTAAGTTGAACTTTTTGATCGTGGCTTGTTGCTCTGCCGCGTTGATTGCAAGGCGAGGGCGAGGTAAGGTTTCAAGCCCGCCAAGAGAGTTAGAGTCCACCATTTCTGCTTTTGGATAAGCTAACGCTACATAGCGCTCTACCATGTACTGAAAAGACTTCATGTTAGGGCGTAAATCATTCAATAAACCATAGCGCATTTCTCCTTTCCAGCCAGTACGAAGAGGAATGTTGGCAAACCATGGGATCAGTGCCGATTTCGCTGATTTAGGCAAGATATAGGCGTGGTCATATTGCTTTTCACGTAATGATTTGCCAATTTCCCTGCGGCCTAATAAGTTAAACTCACCATGACCGATAGGCATTTCAATCGCTTGATGGATTTCTGGCATACGCTCAAGAATCGGTTTACACCATCCTGGAGCGATAACGTCAATTTGGCTATCTGGATGGCGTTGCTTTAATACGATATATAACGATTGCGACATTACCATATCGCCGACCCATGCAGGGCCAATGACTAAAATCTTCATGCTTTGTTTTTCCAGTATAGGAATTTCAAAA
>WJXF01000185.1_pt1 | contig 11832 bp, 9 predicted proteins | sample 9263211 | NCBI WGS metagenome assembly WJXF01 (sample SAMN12697362, study PRJNA563984) | aquatic metagenome | isolation source: water sample from a prawn hatchery tank treated with erythromycin, plated on... | place: Australia | collected 2018-10-17
GGCTTGCCGAAAGATCATTTAAAAATGCTATCGGAAACGAACGTCGACAAAATTTGCCAAATCGCCGAAAAAGAGCAGCCTCGTATAATGGTAATAGACTCGATTCAGGTGATGCACGTTTCTGATGTTCAATCGTCGCCTGGCAGTGTTGCTCAGGTACGTGAATCTGCGACGGCTCTGACACGATACGCAAAACAGAATAATGTTGCGGTATTTATTGTTGGTCACGTAACAAAAGATGGTACCCTTGCGGGCCCCAAAGTTCTTGAACACATTATCGACTGTTCGGTACTACTCGATGGTGGAACGGATAGCCGATTCCGCACTTTGCGTAGTCATAAAAACCGTTTTGGCGCTGTGAATGAGCTTGGTGTCTTTGCAATGACAGGCCAAGGGTTGAAGGAAGTGAGTAACCCATCAGCAATCTTCCTTTCTCGTGGTGAAGAAGAAACATCAGGCTCTTCCGTCATGGTGGTTTGGGAAGGCACGCGCCCTCTACTAGTAGAGATTCAAGCGCTGGTGGATTACTCGCAGTTAGCCAACCCTCGTCGTGTTGCGGTCGGCTTGGAGCAGAACCGCCTATCACTTTTGCTCGCTGTGTTGCATAAGCATGGTGGCTTACAAATGGCAGACCAAGATGTCTTTGTTAATGTGGTTGGCGGTGTTAAGGTGACGGAGACAAGCGCTGATCTTGCTTTAGTTATGGCGCTTTTATCGAGTTTTCGTGACCGTCCACTCCCTAAAGATGTGGTGATTTTTGGTGAGGTAGGGCTTGCGGGCGAAATCCGTCCAGTGCCAAGTGGGCAAGAGCGTTTGAATGAAGCGTTCAAACATGGTTTCAAGAAAGCCATCGTGCCAGCAGCCAACATGCCGAAAGGTGGCATCCCTGGCATGCAAATTCACGGCGTTAAGAAATTGTCGGAAGCTATAGAGGCTTTTGACGAGCTGTAATGCTCATAAGAATGGTATTTGTGCAATCACAAACTGTTCTATCCGTCCTCAATAAAATGCGAATAAAGTACATAAATTGCTGTGTTTGACTATGCTTTGGGGACGGAAATTTCACGTTAAAATTTTTTTTCTTCCATCCGCACGCAAGGGTATCAGTATTGACAGAATGTGATATACTCTGCGCGCACTTTATACCTTATTAACAGAGTAAGACAATGACTGATTTATCAAAATACAGAAACATTGGTATTTTTGCTCACGTAGACGCGGGTAAAACTACCTCTACAGAGCGTATCCTAAAGCTAACTGGTAAGATCCATAAGATCGGTGACACTCACGACGGTTCAACTACTACTGACTTCATGGAGCAGGAAGCTGAGCGTGGTATCACAATCCAGTCTGCAGCAACAACTTGTTTCTGGAACGATCACCGTCTAAACATCATCGATACTCCTGGACACGTTGACTTCACTATCGAAGTTTACCGTTCTCTAAAAGTACTTGACGGTGGTATCGGTGTATTCTGTGGTTCTGGTGGTGTTGAGCCTCAGTCAGAAACTAACTGGCGTTACGCTGACGAATCACACGTATCACGTCTGATCTTCGTTAACAAACTAGACCGTATGGGCGCAGATTTCTACAAAGTTGTAGATCAAGTACAGAACGTACTAGGTGCTACACCTCTAGTTATGACTCTACCTATCGGTATCGAAGAAGATTTCGTAGGTGTTGTAGACGTACTAAGCCAACAAGCTTACGTATGGGATGAGTCTGGCCAACCAGAGAACTACGAAGTTCAAGATATTCCAGCAGACATGGTAGAAAAAGCTGCTGAATACCGTGAAATGCTAATCGAAACTGCTCTAGAGCAAGACGAAGATCTAATGATGGCTTACCTAGAAGAAGGTGAAGAGCCATCTCTAGAAGACATCAAACGTTGTATCCGTAAAGGTACTCGTGATCTAGCATTCTTCCCAACTTACTGTGGTTCAGCGTACAAGAACAAAGGTATCCAACTTATTCTTGACGCGGTAATTGATTACCTACCATCTCCAACAGAAGTTGATCCACAGCCTCTAACTGATTCAGAGACTGGTGAGCCAACTGGTGAAGTTGCGACTGTATCTGCAGACGAGCCACTACGTGCTCTTGCATTTAAGATTATGGATGACCGCTTCGGTGCTCTAACCTTTATCCGCATCTACTCTGGTAAGATGAAGAAAGGTGACACAATCCTTAACTCTGCAACTGGTAAAACAGAGCGTATCGGCCGTATGGTTGAGATGCACGCGGACGAGCGTAACGAGATCGATTCAGCACAAGCTGGTGACATCATCGCTGTAGTTGGTATGAAGAACGTTCAAACTGGTCACACTCTATGTGATCCTAAGCACGAATGTACTCTTGAGCCAATGATCTTCCCAGATCCAGTAATCTCTATCGCAGTTAAGCCTAAAGATAAAGGCGGTTCTGAGAAGATGGGCATCGCGATCGGTAAAATGGTTGCAGAAGATCCATCATTCCAAGTTGAGACTGATGAAGATTCAGGCGAAACTATCCTGAAAGGTATGGGTGAACTTCACCTAGACATCAAGGTAGATATCCTTAAGCGTACTTACGGCGTTGAGCTAGAAGTTGGTGCTCCACAGGTTGCTTACCGTGAAACTATCACTCAAGCAATCGAAGATAGCTACACGCACAAGAAACAGTCTGGTGGTTCTGGTCAGTTCGGTAAGATCGACTACCGCATCAAACCAGGTGAGCCAAACTCTGGCTTCACGTTCAAATCAACAGTTGTTGGTGGTAACGTACCTAAAGAATTCTGGCCTGCAGTTGAGAAAGGCTTTGCGTCAATGATGGAGCACGGTGTTCTAGCTGGCTTCCCTACTCTAGACGTTGAAGTTGAACTATTCGACGGTGGTTTCCACGCAGTTGACTCTTCAGCTATCGCTTACGAAATCGCAGCGAAAGGTGCATTCCGTCAGTCTATGCCTAAAGCTGGCGCGCAACTTCTTGAGCCAATCATGAAAGTTGACGTGTTCACTCCAGAAGATCACGTTGGTGACGTAATCGGTGACCTTAACCGTCGTCGTGGTATGATCAAAGACCAACAAGCAGCGTCTACTGGCGTACGTATCAAGGGTGATGTACCTCTATCAGAAATGTTTGGTTACATCGGTACTCTACGTACTATGACTTCTGGTCGTGGTCAGTTCTCTATGGAGTTCTCACACTACGCACCATGTCCAACAAACGTTGCAGAGCAAGTAATTGCTGACGTTAAAGAGCGTAACGCTAAGAAGTAATTCTTAAGTTAACTCTATAACTTGAAAGCCCCGCTTAGTGCGGGGCTTTTTGTATTTAGCAGTCTTATACGCAGAGTGTGTTTGTTTTATTCCTATTTAGCGTTTGTTTTGACGATTGTTATGATGCCGTTCTAGTACTGTTGCCTTTTAGGTCAATGGTCCTAAAGTCTGGTACCACTGACTTTTCAAATATTTCTATTTCTTCCTTCAACCATTGCGCAAACAATTGAGCTTTAGGTCTTTTTAAGTAGCCTTTTGGCGCACACAAGTAATACGCAAAGTTGGGCTTGATAGCGATATCTCCAATTCGGACCAATTTGCCAGAACGAAAATATTGATGAGCTAAACTGTGTTTTACTAATGCCACGCCTTGAAGTGATAGTGCAGCCTCAAGCACGAGATGTGATCCACTGTATTTTAAGGTAGGCTTTGCTGCGCAGTGACCCAAGGTTGCTAACCACATATTCCAATCAAGATCAGGCCAAACATCTTCAATCAGCTCAGCTTTGCTTAAATCCTCGATGTTATAGATCCCGTGCTCTTTCTGGTACACCGGATGACAAGCTGGATAAAAAGCTTCGTCCATTAGCCATTGTGATTCTAAATTGGGGTACTTTCCTAAACCGTAACGAACACATAAATCTATCTGGCTATCTTGAAAAGACACCAAATCATTGGTTGGTTCTAATAGCAAGGCGATATCAGGGTGACGCTGACGAAAAGCCGTAATTTTCGGGACTAACCAATGATGAGCGAAAGAGGGGAGTGTTGATATCGAAAGGTGGTTCGGGTTTGGATCTTGATTGACTAATCTTACCCCTTGCTGCAAATGAGCAAACCCTCTTTCTGCCTGACTAAACAGTAGCTCTCCCTCTGGTGTGAGCACGATTTTTCTGTGCTGACGAACAAATAGGTCCGTGCCTAAGAACTCTTCTAAATGACGAATTTGCTGACTAATGGCCGCTGGCGTAACAAACAGTTCTTTTGCTGCCGTTTTAAAGCTTCCTTCCTTTGCTGCAACGAAAAAGTAATACAAGCTTTGTAAGGGAGGCATTCGATCTTTCACATTAGTTTTCCTTAACTCTATGGCAGATTCTATCGCTTGAGGTTATCAGCGTAGTCGCTGATTATTAAGTGGTCAACATTGTATAGGGATCTTTGAAATGGAAAACATGACACACACTTGTGAGCGTACTATACCTACTGCCCATCAGAGCGGGTTACAGTTAATTTATTCTAAACTGGCGGCTTGGAGAAGGAACTATAAGACACGTCGTCACTTGAGAGAGTTACCAAAGCACCTTTGGGACGATATTGGATTAGGTGAAAGGGAGATTAGTTGTGAAGTGAGTAAGCCATTCTGGAGAGAGTAGTCTATGAGTTTGATTCAAGCTCAAAGTTAAGTTGCACTCCCCAATGGTGTTGAGGAGTGCAAGCAAAATTACAAGTCTTCTTCCCACACGACCAATTCATCTTTTGGCCAATTGTGGCCTATCTCATGATACTTTTGTTCGAGCACATGACGTTTAATTTTAAGCGTTGGCGTCAGTACGCCATTTTCTATACTCCAAGGTTCTTTAATCATTAACACACCTTTGATTTGCTCATGAGAGGCGAGTTCTTGATTCATCCTGGCAATAACTTTACGTGTGGTACGTGCGTATCGCTCTCGATCAAAGTTAGGGAAGTCATGTGGCACAACCAAAAGAATCGGAGCGGGTAGCCCTAAACCGATGAGACACATCATCTCTACGCGACTGTACTCGAAAAGCTTTTTCTCGATAGGAACCGGAGAGACAAATTTACCTTTGGCGGTTTTGAAGTTATCTTTTTTACGGCCTTGAATCGTTAGATAACCATCTGAGTCGATAGCGCCGATATCGCCTGTGTGTAGCCAGCCCTCTGAATCAAAAGACTCTTGGGTGGCAATATCATTTTTGTAGTAGCCAGAAAATAGCCCTTTGCCACGCACCATGATTTCATCATCGGCTGCGATTTTTAACTCAATGCCTGGCCCTGCATTACCGACACTACCAATTTTGTCAGCTCTAAATGGGTAGTTGAGCGTGCTGTAGGCAAATGATTCCGTCATCCCCCAAGCCTCTGTGATATCAAGGCCCACTGAGTGGTACCATTCCAACAGCGCTGGCGAGACAGGTGCAGAGCCACAGCCTAATACTCGAGCCTGATCTAAACCTAGACCATCTGCTAGCTTTTTCTTGATCAAAGAATTGACGAATGGGATTTTCAACAGAATATTGAGCTTCTTCTGTGGAAGTTTGTCTTGAATACGTTGCTGGAATAGCGTCCATAATCGTGGGACGGAGATAAACAGAGTTGGTCGGTGCATCTTCACATCTTCGATAAAAGTGTCCAGTGACTCTGGAAATGCTGTTGGCACGCCACCCATAATCGATGAACCGAAGATATAAACACGCTCTGTAATATGAGCGAGCGGTAAATAAGAGAACAATCGGTCGTTTTCTTGGATACCAATATGATTGATCAGTTGCTGAACAGACCAACTGAATGCGCCGTAAGTTAGCATCGCGCCTTTCGGTAACCCTGATGTGCCTGAGGTATACACCAACGACATTAGCTTGTCATCGTAATGCTGCGGACGCTCTTCACTTGGCATTGCATCTGCAATGAGCGCTTGGTATTCGTGCTTACACTTTGGTGCCGTGTCATAAGGTAGAGCGATGCTAATGAGTTCAGGCATAGCATCAATGACTTGCTGAGTTGCTTTGGGATCATCGAGTTTTCCGCCAATGATCGCTTTACTTTCACTATGAGTCACACAGTATTCGATGGTATCTGCACCGGCGGTAGGAAAGATTGGCACACTGACATAGTCACCAAGCATCATAGCAAGATCGCAAATAAACCATTCTGCACAGTTTTTAGATACTAACGCAACTTTGTCGCCAGGCTTTACACCAAGCGAGCGTAGTGCGCTGACAAGTTTTAAGGCTTGATCTGCAACATCAGAGAATGTGTACTCAACAAACTGTCGGTTAATAATTTGTTTTAGGTAGACCTCATTTGGACGCTCTTGAGCCCATTTGAGGATCATTTCATTTGGTGGTGGGAGAGCGCAACCAGCAGCGCTATTTAGATTCGGCTGATTCATTTTAAGTGACTCCATGTCTTCTCATTGTATTTATAATTGTTAACGCATTGTTAACTTTAGCATGTTAAATCGCGACACGGGAATGCATTTTGATGAAATATGTGGGGAAGATAGCGTTAGTTATGGTTGAAGTCGGAGCGACTCGATCTAAAAAAGCAATGTGATTGATGCTACGCAAAAGAGAACAGGCTTTTCAGCTGTTATGTCATATCGACTTCATACTAAGAGCACAGGTAAGCAATTTATTTTATTAATAATATTGCGAAAACATAGAATCTATCCTAATTATTTATTAACTAGTGGCTTAGTGTTGAAGATAAGTATAAATGTCTCCTAATTTCTTCAAAGCGCCAAACTTAAAGGTATGTCGTGGTTTTGAAGTAGCTATACTAATCTTACTTTGGAAAGTTAGGAGCTTCACCTCAAGCTATTGCCTGAGATTACTTGGGTACGATCATCAGCAAAAGGAAAGATGTGATGTTACGGAAGACTTTACTGGGTACCTATCTTTGTAGTTTATTCATTGCGGGGAATGCATATGGTGCTGAAGGAGATGATATTCCTCAGCGTGCCCAAACGGTTGGTGATGTTATTGAGCGCCCAGGCGTTCTCACACCTAAAGGTAAATGGTCATTTGATTCGTCTTTAAGCTATACACAAAACTCTTCAAACAAAGTATCTGTTGTTGGGTATACAGTCTTACCAACTCTGATTGTTGGGCGAATTGAAGTGAGTGATTCGGATAGGACTACAGTAACCGTTGGATTAACTGCTCGGTACGGTTTAACAAACGCCACAGAGTTAGAAGTTAGAGTGCCGTATGTGTATCGTAATGACCAAGTTTCTACGCGCCCCATTCAAGATGGTTCAAACAGTGAAGTAGTAAACACAACGGTGGATGGCGGAGGGCTTGGTGATGTAGAGTTCGCATTGAGGCACCAGTTTAACTTTGAGTCTGCGCCATACTGGGTAGGTGGCCTTAGAGTAAAGTCGGATACAGGACGATCGCCTTATGATGTTTCTATTGAAGATGGAAGCAACTCATTTAGTGATGTCCCTACAGGTTCGGGTTTTTGGAGTTTTGAGCCTAATTTATCTCTTATTCACCCTGTTGATCCTGCGGTCTTGTTCGCTAGTCTAAGTTATATTTATAACTTAGAGGATACTGTTACAGTTGGCGACACAAAAGCTGATGTTGAACTTGGAGACACTATTTCTCTTTCAGGAGGAATGGGGTTTGCGGTGAATCCTGATCTTTCATTCTCTTTAGGACTTAGCCATAAAACTATTTTAAAAAGCAAAGTAAATGGCAGATCGGCAGATGATGCTAAGTTGCTTCAATTAGATGCATTAACTTTTGGTATAAACTATGCCTTTAGTGAACGCTCATCTATCAATGTTAGTGCTCAAGCTGGTCTTACAGAAGATACTCCCGACTTTCAATTAACAGTACGAGTACCTTTTAATTTGTAAAATGGATATTAGGCCCTTGAGTCTTGGGCCTAATTTATCGTTAGCGCCTAGTGTTCGCATTATAAATTGATTGGATTATATTGGATAAAGTAGGTATATATTCTTAAAATGATGGTGGCCGATTGATATATCGAACTTTCTTTTGGTATGTAATCATAGATATCAGTCGTTTCTAATATCAAAGAAGCTTAACGTGACAATTTTTCAGATAAAAATGGAAATGCTCATTGAAGGTGGTTCAATAAGGCGTCTTCTAATTGTTGGTTTGCTTTGATTTCCCGTATTACCCCATTTACTTGAGCATCAATGTCTACGAGCGTGCTAAGTCCAATAATACTGTTATCTTTCGTGTTTTGAATAATATTGATAATACTTGAATTTATAAAGTCTGAACTTATTATATTAGGATTTTGAGACGAAGGCATTTTGGGTGAATCTATAGAATCATCTCCAATAATATTGCCTTCACCAAATTGTATGATGTTAACAATACCCTGGTTGAAAACATCTCCACTTTGATTTTCACTATTTGCGCTAATGTTTTTTAAATTACCATTTTCAATTACTAAGTTGGCAATATTTGTGTTCAAAATATCATCGCCATTTATAGTCGTAGTAATGCTTAATCCAATATTAATAATATACTCGTCCGTAATTTGGAAACCACCTCGATATTCTTCTAAAGATAAATTTGAAAGAGGAGTAAGTTCTTTCAGGCCAACATCTTTAGCATTCACATTAAAATGAGGTATTAGCATACAAAGCACTAACAAAAATTTATTGTAGTTCATAATGTAGGCCTTTCAGGTTGTTAAGTTCTTAAAGTTATTTAAAACAATGTTATATTAATTTTCACCGGAAACTGGGAGAGTAATGCTAAATACCCCTAAGGAATCTCTAGACACTCCTGTTTTTAATGGTGATCTTTGATATACGGTGAAATTATCATTGGTTATAAAGCTAGACCGTCCCATTTCCGCTTCGTTACGGACCAGTAACACAATTCCTTGGTAATATTTTTCAAACTCATCCAGTTTCATTATCATGGTTCCTCTAGAAGGGTCTCCTAGAATAACTGAGTGATTGTTTATACCTCTGATGACAACAAAATGCATATACCCGTCGAAATTAACGAGAGTAATCCCAGGGACGCCGACTTCTTTAATTTTCTCCAGTCCTACTTGAAAGCCGTCAGAACGTAACCCTATGGAATCCAAGTAAAACTTCATATCCAACAAAGAAAAACCTTTCTCTTTGATTTTTTCTTTATCACCTTTTTCAAACATGCTTTTGAAGATATCTTGTTCAGATGACTCTGTTGCATAATGAAAAGTGAGAAGAGAAGCCAGGGCGGCAGAGCCACAGCTGAAGTCATACTGTTGGCGAAAAACATCACCGAACACTATTTCTTTGTAGCTTTTAACAGGAACAGAGTAATGTGCTCGGTAAGGTAGCAGTTCTAATGAAATGGCTGATGCTGAATAAACGAGCATCAGCCAAATTAAGTTATTTAATACTTTCATATTGTTTACTTGAGTGTCAGGTTAACGACGGTAGAGTTCTGGATTAAAACGTTGTTTCCGCTGTTCTGAATTACGTTGGATATACCCGAACTGTCTGCGAACGCTCCACTTGATAGTATATTGTTACCACTCACGGTGTTTGACGCGACATTATCTGACGAAATACCATTGATATCTGATTCTGCATAAACCAAGTCGAGTTCAACATTTTGTCCACCTCTTGATTCATTCATGATATCCAAGCTAACTTCTCCGCCAGATAATGCAATGTCATCAGCGAGTGCAGTGCAGGCAACTATCATACTCAAAGTACAGATTGCCAAACGCATCGCTTTCTCCTACTAGTCGGTTACTCACCCCCAGTAAACACACTTGCATTAGTTGTAACAGATTGTTGTACAAGTGAATTTGAACCAGCATTTTGACCAACGGTAGTAATACCAGCTGCACCACCAAGACCATCAAGGGTGTTCATGTTTTCAACTCGAACTCGAGTATCATCCGCGTTAGTTGCATAAATAACTGATGCACCTGTAACACCACCCATTAGGCTTGAGCTCGCAACAACCATATCTGTATCCATATGGACTTGATTGAAGCTATCAACATTTGTTGAGCTCGAGTCACTTTGATAGTTACTATTGTCGTTAAAGCTGTTCGAGTTTGTTGTGCTTGAATCAGCGTAGCTACGGTTATCACTCTGGTTACGGTTGTCGCTTTGATTACGATTATCGCTGTTATCGTTAAAGCTACTGTTGATACTAGAGTCACTGTTGTCGTTGTTGCTACGTCTTACAGTAGTACTAGAGTCGCTGTTGTCGTTGTGGCTTCTATTTGTGTTAGTACTTGAGTCACTACTATCACTATTTAGGCTCACATCAAGATCAGCACTGGTACTGTTGTCGTTAGCGTTAGACGTACTATTGTCGTTGTGGCTTTGAGCTGTGTTAGTGCTCGAGTTTGAGTTGTCGCTGTTGTTATTAAAGCTGTCATCAACACCAAGAGTTGCACTGTTGTCAGTGTCGCTGTTGTCGTTGAAGCTATGACCAATACCTAGTGACGCACTATTATCGCTGTTGTCGTTGAAGCTATCACCAACACCGAGAGATGCGCTATTGTCACTGTTATCATTGAAGCTGCCAGATAAACCGATATCGGTATTAGCGCTGTCAGTCCATTGCATGTTGTCGTCTCCATCATCGATCTCATTCGCGATTAGAGAGCCACTAAATAAAATTGCTGACATTGCTAAAGCAAGCCCTGTTTTGTTTAGAGTCATAACGATTACTCCATTTCCTGTTATTCCTGATTAAAAATGACTGCACTTAACTTCTTGCTGCTTCCTTCAAATGTTGTGGGAAGCGATGAAATTATAAGAAAGGATCAGTGAAAGCTGTTCTCATTATTGAGAATGATTCAGGCTGGAAGGGAGTATTTAGGTGCGTCTCTTTAAGGTGTTAAAGAAAAAAATAACATAATCATAATGTTATTTTTTGTATTTACTTTAAGTACTCATCAAGTATGAAATGAAGCCAATATAAAGAAGTAATTCGTTCTATTGCACTGAGCGGAGCAGTCATCCATTTTTTATAAATGGTATTTTATCCAATTATTATCTTTATTATTTAATATTATAAATCATATCCTTATGCTAACACAGGTTGAAAAGTATGGATAAAAACACAACAGGTTCATACTTTTTAAGTCTTTTTCGGTGCTGAAAAGCAATGCGATATCATTCTGAAGTGCTATATTTTCTACTTAAAATGAAGATAAATTCTCTTTGCTATCCCCAATTAATTTTCTAACGGGGGTTGGTGAAACAGGTAAGTTAATGTGGTGGGACTATGGAAAAGAAGCACTTGATACTGCTAGCTGAGAGTAATTTACAAAGTAACTTAATAAAAAAACAACTATCTTCCATTCATGATGTCGATGTAAAGATAATGCAACCAGATGAAGTGGTGTTCAGAAGTCACTCACTCAGTATCGATTTGATGTTTATTGATTACGATTTTATGCGTCAGCTTGAAGTTCAAGGAAAGTTACCAGATTTTGATCTATTTGGGTGGTCCTTTATGCTTCACAACGTCCCTTGTGAAAAAGTACAAACGGACTTACTGCATTGGAAGTTGTTAAAAGGAATTTTGCTCCGAAGTGCATCAGTGACACATATATGTGATGGCGCGGAATACGTACTGAAAGGAGGGTTGTGGCTACCAAGAATGTACCTAGAGAAGTTAGTCCTCAATTATCGGCATGCAAATTTGTCCGAAGAACAGCAGCATGATGAGTTAACATGCAGAGAAAAACAGATTCTAGAGCTACTTGTGTACGGCATTTCAAATCAACAAATTGCTTCAAGACTTTTTTTATCTGAAAGTACAGTGAAAAGCCATATATACAAGTTGTACAAAAAACTCGATGTCCATTCTCGTCATGATGC
>WJXF01000186.1_pt1 | contig 11676 bp, 8 predicted proteins | sample 9263211 | NCBI WGS metagenome assembly WJXF01 (sample SAMN12697362, study PRJNA563984) | aquatic metagenome | isolation source: water sample from a prawn hatchery tank treated with erythromycin, plated on... | place: Australia | collected 2018-10-17
GTTCAATCCTAAAACGCTAGATATCGATGCAAGCACCAACACCTTGAAGTACCGCCAGGGCTCAACGGTTTACTTCCGTCTACCTCTTGATGACATTGTCAAAGTCCAAATACAGAAAGAGTTCTTCTCTAGCAAAAGTTTGATGCTCTACACAGTCAACGACGCTTACCAAGTGCCGAATTCAAACAATTTCGATTCTCTACAGTTAAAGGATTTAATGAAACAACTTGAAGAGAGAATTGATGATCAATCTCGCTAAAACGAAAAGAGAAGACATTCTAGAATGTTGCCAATTTGGTCTCTAAATAGAAAGACAAAAAAGCCAGCAATAACGCTGGCTTTTCTCTGTGTTAGTCTTGTGCGACTTTCACGCGAATTTTGCTTTTTTCTACGTTCGTCAAATTCAGTGCTTCAAGAGCAGAAATGGCTTCTGCTTCGTCCGGCATGATGACAAAACCGAAGCCTTTCGACAAACCCGTGTCTTGATCAAGCACTAGCGAACACAGTTCTACTTTGCCGTACGCTGAGAATAATTTGCGGATATCTTGCTCGGTCATGTGACGAGCCAAGTTTCTTACTAAAAGTTTCATAATGAACCTAGTTGGTTTGATAACGGTTCGATTCTCTCAGTTTCTCTCTGGCAAACCAAGTGAATAATATGACGGCGTTGACTAGATCATTCTAAGTACATCTGTTTAAATGATTTTCCGCTCATTTTTCACCCATAGGAGAGTCGGCATGGAAACGAAACGTCTCAAACTCATCCCTGCTTGTTTAGAACGAGCCGAAGAGGCGCATCAAGCTGTCGTTCGCAGCCAAAAGACTCTCGAAGTCTATCTGCCGTGGGTGCCTCATGTGCTGACATTAGAAGCGATGATAGAAGGGACAGAGAAAGCCATCGCAAACTTTGAAAACTTCGAAGAAGAGCTGCGTTACTACATCATTGAAAAGGAAAGCGATCGCTTACTGGGTGCGGTCGGCTTGATGATTCGAGATCCCGACGTACCATCCTTTGAGATAGGTTATTGGTTAGATAATGCTGCCGTTGGCAATGGTTATGTTGCCGAGGCTGTACTCGAAGTTGAGCGCTATGCGTTTGATGACTTGGGCGCCAAGAGAATCGCAATTCATGCTGATAGCACCAACCAAAAGAGCCGGGCTGTAGCCGAGCGCTGTGGTTATGAGTTCGAAGGAGAGCTCAGAAACGAACGTCTGACTACATCGGGAGAGTTGAGTAACACCGTTATTTACGCCAAAATTCGTCGCGACTAACACTCCAATCTAACCGAGCAATGCTAAGCTTTGATCTCAAGCTACCACCATTAACGTTAATTAAGTTTCAGATAAAACAAAGCCCGCTAAAATAGCGGGCTTTGTGTTCATATACGGGAAGTTACTAGTCTAGTTCAACCAGTTTTTTCTCGAACGACTGGTGTTGGTCTAACACGTCTTGCGCAGCACCGCCCGTTGCTTTACTTACCACAATGATAGCAAGCGTAGAGAAGATGATGCCCGGTACGATTTCGTACACATCAAACCAACCGCCAGTTAGCTGCTTCCAAACCACGATAGTGATACCACCAACAAGAATACCTGCTAACGCGCCGTTACGGTTCATACCGCTCCAGTAAAGGCTAAGTACAACCGCAGGACCAAATGCCGCACCAAAACCAGCCCAAGCGTAAGATACAAGACCAAGTACTGAGCTATCAGGCGTCATCGCTAGGAATAGCGCAACAAGCGAAATAACGATAACACCGATACGACCAATCATTACGATTTCTTCAGAAGACGCTTCTGGCTTGAATACTTGCTTGTAGAAGTCTTCTGCAAGCGCTGAAGATGAAACAAGGAGCTGTGAGTCAGCGGTACTCATTACCGCCGCTAGGATTGCTGCTAACAACATACCCGCAACGACAGGGTGGAATACTGCGTTAACCAATAGCATGAAGATCTTCTCGCCGTCTTCTAGTTGAGTACCCGGATGACCCGTAACCCAAACCAGACCAACAAGACCAACAAGCATTGCACCAACCATAGATAGTGCCGTCCAAATCACTGCGATACGACGTGCAGTCGTTAGATCTTTGTTTGAACGAGACGCTTTAAAACGCGCTAGGATGTGTGGCTGACCAAAGTAACCAAGGCCCCACGCCGCTAGAGAGATAATGGCAATCGCAGATAATGGTTCGCCTTTCGCGTCATTCCATAGCGTTGCAAGTTCTGGGTTGATGTCATGTAGATCAGAACTTAGCTGACCTAAACCACCGTCCATTACCGCTATAGGAACAATCATTAGCGCAGCCGCCATTAGCAGACCTTGCACTAAGTCAGTCCAAGATACCGCTAGGAAACCACCGAATAATGTGTAAGAAACGACACACACCGTACCGATGATAACAGCGTAGGTATAATCTAGACCGAATACCGTCTCAAACAGTTTGCCCCCTGCGACCAAACCTGAGCTGGTGTAGAAAAGGAAAAATAGAAGAATGAAAAACGCAGAGATTGTCTGAATCAGTTTCGACTTATCGTTGAAGCGACGTGACAGGAACTCTGGCAACGTTAGCGCGTCAGTTTGGATACTGTAGGTACGGAGGCGTTTTGCACTGATGAGCCAGTTTGCCCATGTACCAAGAAGTAGACCGCCGGCTAACCAGAAGGCCTCGATACCCGCAGCGTACGCATAGCCAGGCAAGCCTAGCAGCAACCAACCACTCATGTCTGAAGCACCTGCAGATAATGCAGCAGGCCACGGACCTAGGCTACGGCCACCTAGGAAGTAGTCAGATGAATTGGAAGTCCTCTTATACGCGTAAACGCCAATAGCAACCATAATCAGTAAATACGCCACAAAAGTGGACGTGATAGCAAAGCTATTTTCTATCATTAGATAGTCCTCGTTATAATTATTTCCTTCCTTGCCTGCCCTGATATTTTACCGTCTCAGCAATACATCAGAGTATAAAAAACCAATCTGGACCGGCTCTCAGTCCAGTTACTCCAGATTGGCATTACAAGTCAGGTTAGTGAGTTTCGTTCCCCAACTCGAGTAGAGTTGCGTTACCACCCACCGCGGTAATATTTATCGTTCGAGTGCGCTCAGTAATGAAGCGCAACGAGAGATGAGGATCATGAGCCAATTTCGGTGACTCTAAATCCGTTTCAGAAACTAAGCCGACGATTGCACCGTCACGCTTAGCTAGTTGAAGATTGAGCGCATGCTCAACCTGTGAACGCCCAACATAACCCACACTACGTACATCGCTCTCAAGCAACGGGGCAGACGCATCGTACGCAACAACCTGGACTAAGTTAGATGGGAAGTTTGCCAACGCTACAGCTTGCTTAACCAATTGGTTTAGCTCTGCATTGTCACTGCAAACGACCACACTGTTTCCTGCAATTAAGGCACAGGTGATCATCGCAAAAGCACTGTATAACGCATTATCAGCAGGCTCGATGTTGTTTTCACAAATCACCAAAGCCACACCGCGTCCTGCGGCATACAGTTCGTTAGTTTCCCCTGTAGGGCCAACTAACTGGTGAGTTTCTGCAAGAAGAGCTGATGCTTGTTGCAAGTGGTAAGAAACCACTTTGGCAACGGTAGACTGCTGCCCTTCTAGTGCAGATTTAAATGCCAGAACATGCTCGCATTTGTAATCAAAATCAGTCAGATTCCACTGCTCCCACGCAGAGAATGCATCTTTAAAATAGGTGATCTGATGAACCATAATGCGACTCCTTATGCGTTTTCTGCTTGAGCAAGAAGATGTTGAGTAAATCGGAATAGGTAGTGTGGACCACCAGCTTTCGGGCCAGTACCCGACAAGCCTTGACCACCAAACGGCTGTACACCAACCACAGCGCCAACTTGGTCTCGGTTGATGTAGCAGTTACCTACTCGTGCATGTTTCTCAATCCAACGGTACGTGGTTTCGTTACGGCTATGGATACCCATCGTCAAGCCAAAACCCGTTCTGTTGATCTGCGCAACCACGTTCGGTAATTCAGACGCTTTAAAGCGAACAATGTGCAAGATTGGACCAAATTGTTCTTCTTTCAGCACATCGATGCCCGAGATTTCAAACGCACTTGGTGAGACAAAGTCACCATGCTGGCACGATTCATCCAGCTGTAGCTGAGCGACTTTAGTCTGTGTTTTGCTCATTTGCTCAAGGTGAGCAAGGAGTTTTTGTTTTGCATTGCTGTCGATAACCGGACCAACATCCGTTTTGTGTAGGTAAGGTAAACCAACATGCAGCTCATTCATCGCACCTTGAATCAGGTTGATCATACGGTCTGCTACATCTTCTTGTACAAATAGAACACGAAGGGCAGAACAACGCTGACCTGCAGATGCAAACGCCGAACGAATCACATCACGCACCACCTGCTCTGGCAATGCAGTACTGTCCACAATCATTGCGTTTTGGCCACCTGTTTCCGCAATAAACGGAACCGGTTTCGCGCTGCGCTCCGCAAGCGTGACGTTAATGCGTTGCGCCGTTGCCGTTGAACCAGTGAATGCCACACCAGCAATGGCATCATGAGAAGTCAGTGCATGACCGATCTCAGCGCCGCGACCAGTAAGTAACTGAATCACACCAGCAGGGAAACCCGCATCAAGCATTAATTCAATAGCGCGAGCGGCAATTAAGCTTGTTTGCTCAGCAGGTTTTGCAACCACAGTGTTACCTGCAATCAGTGCTGCCGTTACCTGACCAAGGAAGATAGCCAACGGGAAGTTCCAAGGGCTAATACACACAAACACACCAAGACCTTCACGGCTAGAAATGCGTTTCACACCATCAAAGCCTTCTAGCTCAAATGGCTGTAAGTTTTGCGCTTGTTTCGCGTAATAACGACAGAAATCCACCGCTTCACGAACTTCATCAATGCTATCGTGAATCGTTTTACCCGCTTCTTTGTGGCAAATCGCCACCAGCTCAGCTAGGTTTTCTTCCATTAAGTCAGCAAGCTTTTCTAAACAAGCCGCTTTTTGCTCAACAGGAACGGCTTTCCAATCAGAGAAAGCAGTTTGCGCTGCGTCAATTGCAGCGGAAACGTGATCAAGAGTTGCAAATGCCACTTTGCCGACTTCAATTCGGCGATCGTATGGTGCGGTGATGATCTCAGCCGCATTTTCCTTGATCATGCTTTCGGCAAAGCGCTCACCATTGATCATCGGGCCTGCAACCCACTGATTGTCCATGAAGCTTTCGACCTGAGCTTCAAATGGCTTCGCTTCACTGTCGATGTCGATGTTGACGCCATATGAGTTCTTACGCTCAGGGAAAATGTCGGCAGGTAATGGGATCTTGTCGTTGTGTAGCGTGTCAAAACCCGTCAACACATCCACAGGGTGATGAGTCAACTCGTAAATTGGACAACGCGCATCAACTAGACGGTGTACAAACGAGCTGTTCGCACCATTTTCAAGCAGACGACGAACCAAGTACGGAAGAAGATCAGCATGGCTACCGACAGGTGCATAAATACGTACTGGCTGAGCGTACATTTTCATAACATGGTTATACAGTGAATCACCCATACCATGCAGGCGCTGGAACTCGTATTCTTTGTGCTCCGCCATGACAGCAATTGCCGTAACTGTGTGAGCATTGTGGCTTGCAAATTGTGGGTAGATATTACCGCGAACACCTTCGCTAAGTAGGAAACGAGCACAAGCTAGGTATGCAACGTCCGTCGCTTCTTTGCGAGTGTATACTGGGTAATTTGCATAACCCGCTTGTTGAGACCACTTGATTTCGCTGTCCCAGTACGCGCCTTTAACCAAACGCAGAGGAATAACGTCACCTTGTTCTTTTGCGAGTGCATTTAGCCACACCAAGACTGGTAGCGCACGTTTTGAGTAGGCTTGAATAACCAAACCAAACTTGCCCCAACCCTTCACAAGATCGCTACGGTATACTTTCTCAAATAGCTTCAGGGAAAGCTCAAGGCGATCCGCTTCTTCTGCATCGATTGTGATTGCAACGTCGACTTCAATAGCACGTTTTAGTAGTTGCATTAGTGAGTCATACAACTCTGTCATTACACGTTCTTCATTTGCGACTTCGTAGCGCGGGTGTAATGCAGAAAGCTTGATGGAAATCGAAGGCTCAGGGCTGGTGTCGTTACCGTAAGTCTCGCGACCCACCGCTTCGATCGCCATTAGGTAATCTTTGAAGTACTTGTTCGCGTCCGCTGTAGTTAACGCCGCCTCACCCAACATATCAAACGAGTAGGTGAAACCTTTGTCGCGCATTGGGCGACCGTTCTTTTGCGCTTCTTCGATCGTACGACCACGAACAAACTGGTGACCCATGATCTTCATTGCCTGATACATGGCTTTACGAATCACGGGCTCAGAGAATTTATTTACCAGACGGTTTACAGCCTGACCTGGGCTCTGGGTGCCTTGCTCACCAAGACCAACCACTTTACCTGTTAGCATGAGGCCCCATGTTGATGCGTTAACAAACACAGAGTCAGAGTTCTTCAGGTGAGATTTCCAGTCTGCGACACTCAACTTATCTTTAATCAAAGAATCTGCTGTCGCGGCATCTGGGATGCGCATTAATGCTTCTGCAAGACACATCAGCAAGATACCTTCTTGAGTATCTAAGCTGTATTCCAGCAATAAAGCATCAATCATCTGGATTGACTTCTTATCGGCACGAATGGCTTCGATAAGGTGGGTCGTTTGGGTAGTGATCGCCGATTTTTCATCCTCTGTCGGCGTCGCTAGTGGCAATAGTTGCTCTAGCCATTGAGACTCGTCCACCATATATAATGGCGAGATCAGTGACCACAACTTATCAAGCGGCTGCCCGATAAATTCCGGTGTCAACACGTTCGTAGCTGTAAACATGTGTGTTCCTCAATCTCACTCCTCGAAAACCGCTTCGAGGATTATCAATGGCTGGCAGTGTATTTTGAGGCCGATAAGAATACTTGTCAAAAACTACGACATTTTTGCCAAAAACTCGCTTTTATAACAAAACATCCACATAGTCACATTCAAATAGGTAATATTTTGTGTTGTAAATTTTAATTTTTTCATTGCATTCACAACAAAATATTAAGAATATCAATAAGATTTTTGTGAAGAGCTCGTTCTAAGAGAAAATGTAGGATCAAGTGGCATATCAGCCACTGCAAAGAACAGAGAATTTAAAAAAACGAGAGATAGGTCACGTGAATAAAACATAAAAAAACCATGCATAGTGCATGGCTTTATTCTAATTGATGATTATTTGACCTAAAAAAACGCGTTGTTATCCAACTTGTTTTTTATAACGGGAAGGTGATATTCCCTGTAAGCGAGTAAAAGTATGAGTAAAAGTACTCTGGCTTGAGAAGCCAGTAAACTCGGCAATTTGCCCTAAAGAAAGGTGCCCTTGCTCGATTAATTCACGAGCCATGTCGATTCGCTTTCCGAGAACATATTGATGAGGTGTAATCCCCATCTGCTCTTTAAACAAGCAATGGAACTGACTTTCCCCAAGAAACACTCGCCCGGCCAATTGAGCCACACTAATCTTATGACTCAGGTGCTGCTCAATGTAACGATCAATCGCCTCCAAATCAAAGCGCGACTCTTTTCGACTGGTCTCAAATGCCGAGATATGGCGCTGCATTAACGCAATCACAGTGTCGTTACACGCACGACTTAACAGCAGGTCATCCGGATGGTTTCGCATTTCCTGAACCAACATCTGTATCAGCTTCTGAATTTGACTATCTAACTGGAAGTAGACATGGTCTCTCTCCAGGTTATTGATTTTTTGAAGCATTTCAGGATCATCATTTGTCGGTTTGGGCATATTCAGCACCAAAATATCCGATTGATTGATGACGCCACCGAAAGCATGATCAGAGCATGCGGTGACCACACAACCTTGACCAGGGCCGACAAGATTACCTCGCCCGCGCACTTCAAATTCGGCTTGCCCTTTTAAACCAATCACGATCTGCGTATAAGAATGATCGTGGCAATCCATATAAGACGGAAGTGTGATCAGCTCCGCCGGCTTTGGCAGAATAATCTCTTGATATGAAAGGATTTTTTGGTTATCTGAGTCACTCATTTTAAACAGTCGTCTTTACACGGTCAGCTTACGTCTTCGCATCATATACCTTCTTTGTTGGGTTGCAACTTTTACCCAACTCAATCGACAAGATCAAATCAGCATGATCAAGTTCATTTACATGATCATAGTTCCGGAACGATGATCATGCGAGGTTAATTTACGGTCAGTGAGCAACCAATTTTATTAACAAAAACGGATAGATAGGCAACACCTTACGTATACATAACCAATCAATGTAAAGATCCTTATTACCGAACAATCTGTTATTTTGTAAAACACCGTGCTCCATATTAGATAAGTCGTCCCTGAAACGGATCGAAACCCACTCTTAAGCTCAACATAGAGGGATTTCCCCCCTTACTAATATGCCTCTGATTCAATACATTAGTTATCGAGCTTTAAGATGCATACGATCTAAAGCTCTCGGTATCTCATTGATACCTCTAACTTACTTAGCAGACCCTCGCTAGGTAATTTAGAACCTCTTCTACACGTCGACAAGATTATATCTTGTGTTGCCAGCCCGTCTTCAGGCTGGCTTTTTTTTCGCTTCTCAACAATGAAAACAATGGCATAAGCTGATATCATAGCTTTTGTCTCACTGTCCCTCTCATATGCTTAGGTGCTGCTCTTTCGCTCACAAGTGATATGAACGTCAACCACATTACAACTGAGTTGTAGGAAGCATGATCAAGGACGATACGAGTTGTAAGCCGAACATTAGGCGGACATCCGTGAGCGCACATATCTGTAATGAAACAGACCATTTTCCCAATTAAACTCTTCGTTCCATTTCGTCGTTGTCTATGACTACCTGACGAAAACATCGAACACCTTGAATTTAATTGGATTGAGCGCCAATCAACGAACGTGTTCTAGCAACGTAACTGCCTACTTGGCAACATCAATACGAGCCATATAACACGGACGTCTCTGTATTGGTATAAGCAGTATGTAGTGAGTCCTTTTGTGAATATTTCAGTCGATACCATAGAACAATCCCTCCTTAAACAGCTACCAGGTTGTTGGGGATGCAAAGATAAAGATTCGGTATTCCTATACGTAAACCAGGAATACGCAGAACTGTTAGGGCACACATCGCCCGAGGAGTGCTTGGGTAAAACTGATTTTGATATGGCCAGCCCAACCACTGAATGCGCGCAAGAATTTCAACGCCAAGATAAACACGTTCTCGAAACTGGCGAGTCACTCAAAATTCTGGATATCCACCCTTATCCAGATGGCCGCTGGCGAGCACATATATTTACTAAAACACCGTGGCGAGATGACAAAGGCGACATCGTAGGCACCATTTTCTACGGAAGGGAACTCACCGACACTGCCGTGATTGAAGTCGGGTATTGGGTTTGTCGTGCTATCAGTACCAACCCAAATCAACAATCCATCTTTCGTTTTTCTGACTTACAACCAAAACCAGAGAAGCTCACATGCCGCGAGCAAGAAACGCTGTTCCTCTTGCTCTATGGCAAAAAGCCTCAATTTATCTCTCAGGTCATGGGCATATCAACAAAAACCGTTGAAGGTCACGTCGCACGCTTACGTAATAAGTTTGCAGCGAACAGCAAGAACGAGCTAATAGATAAAGCAATGGAAGCAGGCTACGGCTCTGTTGTACCCAAAACGCTGCTTAAGCATCAATTATCGGTTGTGTTGAATGGAGAGCGATAATTCGCATCGCTTCTACCTACAAAAACACCGCCCCAATTCGGCGGTGTTTGTTTATTCATGAGGGACCATAAGCCTATGGCGCTAGACGATCAATGTCCCAACTTCCATCATGCTGGGAGAAAAGAAAACGATCGTGAAGGCGATGTTCGCCACCTTGCCAAAATTCGATGCTCTTTGGTTTTACGCGAAAGCCACCCCAAAAGGTTGGTACTGGTATTTCACCCTTAGCAAACTTCTGTTTTAGCTCTAAAAACTTACCTTCCAACACACCTCTGGCAGAAATACGGCTACTTTGTTTGCTCGCGATTGCGGCCAACTGGCTCTCTTTAGGACGAGAAGTAAAGTATTTCATATTCTCTACGGCGGTAAGCTTTTCAGCCACACCAGTAATATGAACTTGGCGCTCTAACGGATGCCAAGGGAAGTGCAAACTAATATTGCTGTTATGCTCTAGCTGCTGGGCCTTGCGACTGCCTAGGTTGGTGTAAAACACAAAACCACCTTTGTCGACGTTTTTCAATAGAACAATGCGTTGAAACGGCATGCCATTTTCATCAACCGTTGCAACTGTCATCGCAGTCGGGTCCGTTAAACCCGCTTCAACTGCTTGCTCTAGCCACAGATTAAATTGATCAATAGGATCAGCTTTCAAATCTTTACGACGCAGCCCACCTTTGGTGTACTCACGACGAATATCAGCAAGTTCCATCTTTACTCCTTCACTCGTTTTTGTCGATTGTGCTCCCGATACTGAGGAAATACAAGGACATCATTGTGCTTGTTATCGTTGCCGCTCACAGCATCACAGTGCGTCATTTGATACCATGACACAAAAAACCAGTGAGCCGATCGTGAACTTACTCAACCCCAAAGCCCTACGTCATTTTTTACTGCTACTGTGTGCCGTTGGCATTTCAGGGCTTGCGCTTACTCATCATTACGCAACTCAATACCAACATGATCAATGGCAACAAAAGCTAGAGAGACAAGCCGCGCAAGTATCACAAGAAGTGGACTACGAACTGGCAAAGTTTGAACAGATACCAAACCTATTAAGTCACGACCCAAGACTACTCAAAGCAGTCGAGCGCGGAACGCCCTCTCAAGAGCTCAACCTACTGTTATCAGATTGGTTGAAGCAAAGTTTGGCCGATACGATTTACGTTCATGACCGTACCGGGTTAGTCATAGCCTCAAGTAACTTTCAGCAAGAAGATACGTTTGTTGGCTCTAGTTTTAGCTATCGCCCCTATTTTAAAAATGCGCGACGCGGTGAGCCCGCTCAATATGTTGGATTAGGCGTGCGCTCGAATAAACGTGGGTACTTCTTCTCATCTCCGCTGTGGGTAAATGAGGAAGTCGTTGGCGTGATCACAGTAAAAGTGAATTTGGAGCAATTAGAACAGCGCCTTTCGCAAACCACGACTGACGTACTCATTACAGATAAACACAATGTCGTGTTTATGAGCAATTTACCAGACTGGCGCTATCGTGCACTTTTCCCACTGTCATCGAGTGCAATAAATGAACTTACCGAAACGCGTCAATATGGCGATACCTTACCCGAATATTTTGGTGAGTTAACGGCACACAGTGGTGTCACGGAGTTTGATGACAATCAATTGCTTCTATCACCGAATTACCTCGCATACGCAACACACTTATTGGATAAAGGGTTTCGCGTCGTTGCCTTAATTAACCACAACAGCGTTCTTGCCGCCGTTTTACAGGCCGATATCGTCTTCCTGATCTTATATGCGCTCATTGCTCTAATTGCGTTAGCGTGGTTCCAAACCCTAGTTAACAAAGCACGCCTTGCCCATCTCAATGTGAGCCTAGAAGAAAAAGTAGTGCAACGGACACTAGTTCTGAGTGAAGCCAACCAAAA
>WJXF01000187.1_pt1 | contig 11606 bp, 11 predicted proteins | sample 9263211 | NCBI WGS metagenome assembly WJXF01 (sample SAMN12697362, study PRJNA563984) | aquatic metagenome | isolation source: water sample from a prawn hatchery tank treated with erythromycin, plated on... | place: Australia | collected 2018-10-17
CAGGGAGTCAAGGATGGAAATCAGCGTAGGAGAAGTGGCAAAACGTTCTGGAGTGAAAGTATCTGCCCTACATTTTTACGAGCAAAAAGGACTGATTTCGAGCTGGAGAAATCAAGGTAATCAGCGTCGCTACCATCGCAGTGTGTTGCGCCGTGTTGCGGTGATCAAAGCAGCGCAGCAAGTTGGGTTGTCGTTAGAAGAAATTAAACATGCGTTAGATGAACTGCCGAAACACCAAGCCCCTAACAAAGCGCAATGGGAAGAAATGGCAAGCCATTGGCATGAACAGTTAGAGCAAAAGATTCAAAAACTTAAAGCGTTGCAAAACGATTTAGGAGGATGCATTGGCTGCGGGTGCTTGTCGTTAGAAACCTGCGCACTGCGAAACCCAGAAGATGTATTAGGGAAAGACCACTCGGGGTCGAACTTAACGTTAGAAGAAGAGTAGCGATTATCTCTATTCTTTGTCGAAACTGTCGACTACGATCGCGCCCATCGAAGCAGGCATTGTGATGACGATAACGCGCTTTATCGCAACCAAAGGCTCATTCATGAGTGGCAGTTTATCAAGACAGAAAAGAACTAACGCTACCACAACGGCCGCAATGAGGTACGCGATAACCACACGAAAAATAAAGATGGATACGCGATTCTTGATGTGGCTTTGAAACACGCTTTGATACGCGAAAAAACTGAGGAAAATGACAGAAAGACTTAACAGCATGAGCAAGTTTGCCATTGGTAGGCTCTCACCCAATCGCCACGCTTCCTCCGAAAATGAGATCGGGACTGCTAGGGCAAAAGCGCCAACCAATACTTGGCTAGCGTCTTCTAGATTAAAGTGGCTGCTCATGCTGTTTATTCCATTATTCGCTTGCTAGATGTAAGAGCTTTTCAAAACGCTCATTACCGTGCAGCAATTCGAGGTCTCGTTCTTCGGCAAGTAAATCACGAATGGATGGGCTGTATTCAATTGCGCGTTCCAAGTCTTCAATAGCTTGCTCTTCGATACCAAGGCGAGAGTATGCACACGCGCGTTGATACAGTGCAGGGCCGTTGGTGTAATCGACTTCAAGTACGCGGTTACAAATGCTAAGTGCCCAATGGTATTCGTTGATTTCCATCGCTGCGTCGGCTTTGTAAGTCAACGCTTCTAAATCACCTGGACGAATTAATAAGATTTCATCATAGATTTCAATACGTTGTTCTGGAGTTTGAGAGCTTTGTGCACGTAGCCATAAGTTATGGATCTCGTTGATTTTCTCAATCTCTTTGTTGTTTTCGCTGATAATGCGAGTTTTGCGTTTTAAATCTCGCTCAAGGGCGACAAACTTTTTCTCGTATTCTTGGGCGATCTTCTCCAATCGTTTATCAGCCATCTCTTTGGTGTTGTGTTTAAACTCGCGCAGAGATTGCCATCCGACAAAGGCAATCAGCGATGCGACACCAGCAATGATGTAGAAGAAGTATGTAACGGTCACGTTGGCATAGTTCAACGATTTATCTGCGACCGTTAGCTCGCGATCGGTGATCTCTGTGATCATTCGCTTTTCTAGGCTTTGATAGTCCTGACGCAGCGCTTTTAGTTCATCTAAAATATAGCGTTCCATTAATGGTCTATCTAACAGATCCGATTCTGAATACTTTTCCTCCGATGCCATTGTTGGCAAGGCAAGTATCAGCGAGAAAAAAATACCAATAAATAAGCGCATATAACGTCCTTTCACGAGAAGAGTACAGATAGACCATGCAACAATAGCAAATAGCACAAACGTTTAGCAAAGTTATTACAAAAGAAATAACTGTCGTCTTCGTAGAAGTCATATTCTTGTTGTTTTTCAGTTTGTTCCTGGTGGTTATTTGTTGTGATATCTTTTATCCTCCTTGCGAATTTATGATTAATGGAGTGAGCATGGACGCGCGAGCTAAGGATTACTTAGAACAATTCCTAGAATTATTATCACCAGAACAAAGGGAAGCTGTACCATCAGTCAGTGCTGACTATTATTGTGCCGATGAATACAACGCGAATGTATGCGCAGACTTGGTTCGTATTGGACAGAAAACTGCATCGTGCAGTTTGGAGCTTTGGTATCGAGAGCATGGTGAAACCATGCCCCAAGTCGGTCATTTACAAGTAGTGACGAATTGGGATGGGGACCCGGTTTGCGTGATACGAATTACTGACGTAAGTACATGCAAATATGAGGATGTAACCGCAGAGTTTGCCTTCGCAGAAGGCGAAGGTGATAGAACCTTAAACTGGTGGCGTGATGCTCATACTGCATTTTTTAAAGCTGAATGCGATGAGTTGAACATCGATTGGCATGAGAAACGTACGCTGGTTTTAGAGCGTTTTGAAGTGGTGTATCCCGTCAATTAATCTCTGATAGCAGCACTGATTTGAAGTGCTGCTATCTTTATTGAGAGACCATTTTTAGCGCTTTCGAGCGGTCACACTAAACATATGCCAATGTTTTTGGCTTCCTACTACAGTGGTCCCGTCTTCATCTCTTTCACGCAATGAAATGAGGTCGTAACCTTCGAATAAGCTTTCCACTTCCTTTTTTGTTAATGCGGTAATGTTTGGATGCATTTCGGAGGTAACCCAGGAGTCTTTCACTCCCAAGAAATCGCCGCAGAAGATACCGCCCGGTTGTAATGCGCTGTCTATTTTTTTCCAGACTTGTTTGAAGCCTGTGTCAGGGCAAAAGAACAAACTGGCATTTGCGATAACCAAGCTGCACTGAGGGTAATTAAATTCAGTAAAACAGCACTGCGAAACCGAAAATCGTTTGTTACCTTCAAAGCGTGTTAAACAAGTTTTTACTGCATCTTCATTGCTATCACATGCGTGAACCTTAAATCCCTTTTCGAGGAGAAAGTGGCTGTCTCGACCTATTCCGCAGCCAATATCAAGAGCGACTTTGCCTTCTATCTTAAGTTGGTTTACGGCATTTTCCACGTTTGGGCGGTGAGGTTGGCTTAAAATTTTCTGATAGTATTCATTCCATTGCGCTGGCATTGAACTTCCTTATGTTGGTTGTGTCCCCTGCCCAAAACTAGCGTCCATTTTGTTTTGCTTGACTGGGGAGGTTTGCAGTATTGGCAGCTGTTATAGCTGATCTTCAATCGGTAATATTCCGGAGAACCAAGCGCCCATTTTTCGCCATACTCCTGCTTCTGGTTCGGACTCGTATTCTTCGCCTGTTTTTACGTCGGTCCAGACAATGTCCCCGTCGCGCAGAGTTAAGGCATAGGCGTTACTCGACAGTTGACTCGGCAGTTGTTCTAGAAACATTTGCACATATTCTGGCTGTTCGATAACAACGGCCATTTCGGTATTCAAAGCGGCCGAACGTGGGTCCCAGTTCATCGAACCAACGAAAAGTGTTTTGTTATCAATCGTCATTGCTTTAGCGTGTAAACTTGCTCTGCTACTCCCCGTGAGGCTCCACTTACTTTTGAGTTTCGCGCTCGCTTTTACTTCCCAAAGCTTTATTCCAGCTTCGAGTAGATCTTTTCGATATTTTGCGTACCAACCATGCACGGCAAACACATCGTTAGACGCGAGGCTATTGGTCACAATCGTGATATCAACGCCTCGCTTGGCCGCGTTACTTAATGCTTGAGTACCTACTTCAGTTGGAACGAAATAGGGAGAGATGAGCACAAATGAATCCTCAACACTTTTAACCAGCTCCGTTAAATTATCAATAAGTTGGCTCTCTCGGGTCGCGACTTTATCGGGCAGATCAAACCATACTTTCGCTTCTCCCCAGTAGAGCTTGAGTTTGCCTTGTTTTAGATCTTGGTACATATCCAGTTGAGTGAAGTCATAGCGGCCGGTTGAAAACTTTTCCTCTAACCGGAGTTTATTGACCTGCTTTTGAATCGCTTGGTCGGTAATTTGCTGTGAATTCGGTGTAATCCATTCCATTGGTATCGAATAGGCGCTATTCCAGTAGAGGTCGAACTGATCGGCAGTTTGTTGTACCGCCTCACCATAGAGCAGAAGATCAAAATCACCAAACTCAACTTGCGATTCAAAAGAGAAGTATTCATTGCCGATATTTCTACCTCCGACAATGGCGGAAACACTGTCTGCAATCAGAGACTTATTGTGCATACGACGATTAAGGCGTTCAAAATCGCTAGCAAGAGCGAACCAACGGGAGTCGCGATACTGATGCGGATTAAATAAGCGGATTTCTATATTAGGATGTGCATTGAGGGCAGCCATCACATCGTCGTTTCGCTTTTGCATATCGTCAAGCAACAGCCTTACTCGAACACCACGCTTTGCCGCTTCATACAAGCGCCACGTTATTAGCTGACTCGTTTCGTCACCGCGGTAAATATAGTATTGAAGATCAAGGCTTTTCTGGGCGGACTCGATCAAAGAGGTTCGAGCAAGAAGGGCATCGTGTCCCTGATTTAACGGTGCAAAGCCAGTTATGGACTTAGGGTCTCTCCCGTAAGCGTCAAAGTACTGCGCAAGAACAGAATCCTTTTGATAACCGAGCTGAAAGCTGGTGGACTTTTCACTGGCGTCATTCAACGATACGGATGAGCATGCCGATAAAATAGTGAGCAGCGAGGGGAAGAGCAACTTGGCGAGCGTTTGTAACAAAGCACATTTCCTTGTCTTACAGAGTGTTACCTACTCCAAATTATAGACTTAAGCTGACGCCACATGCACCCAGAACCGTTTGATAACGAGCGATTAATCAATGAATTGCCATAGAGCCTGCACTAAGTTCAACTTTTAGAGCGCAGATAATCATTTATTTTAATTATCATTATGGCCGTATTGGTCATAATCACTAATATCTGGTGATTATGACCAATAGCACACTGGACAAAATAATGATTTTTATATAACCATATGATTTTTAATAAATAAATTCTTGGCATGTCATTTGCTGTTTAGAATAAAAGTTAAGTCAGAGCAACTTGCGCAGTTGGTTAATTTTTTGTTAATTTTATTAACTTTGAATTGGCAATAACTATCTAGTTAGCTGCTTAAAAGACTAGGCAAGTGCCGCTTTGATGTTTATTCAAATTCAATTCTCTCACCACCATGCTTACCGGGAGCAATGGACTGAATAAAAGTGTGGTGTTGAAAACAACAATAAAAAAGGATTTTCGATGTTAGCAAAACCCATATTACGTTGGCTTTTACCCTTCGCCGTCGTTGGAGGCTCTTATGCAGGATATGCTGCAATTGCCGCAACTGCGCCGGAAAAAGAGTCAACCAAAGATGCAATTACAGAACCTACTGTTCAGGCTTCTTCTCTTTTTCCTACTGATCACAAAGTGGTGATTACCAGTCACGGTGAATTAGTCCCTTTTGAAAAAACACACCTTTCCGCGCAAGTCAGTGGTGAAGTGATAAGTTGGCACCCGAATTTTGTAACGGGTGGCATCGTGAAACGAGGAGAGGTTCTTTTCACAATTGAAAGTGACAACTATGAAGCGTCGGTTCTACAAGCTGAAGCCGATTTAGCTAGTGCACGCGCAAACTTGATTGAGGAACAAGCGAAAGCCGAAGTGGCAAAACGTCAGGCAAGGAGACTGAGCGATAAGCAAGTGACGGATCTGTATTTACGCAAACCTCACGTTTTGAGCGCACAAGCCCAAGTGAAGTCGGCTCAAGCGGCACTCAAACGAGCAAAAAGAGAGTTAGAAAATTGCAAAGTCGTTGCACCTTACGATGCGCTGGTTGTTGAGCGTGATATTGGTGTTGGTCAATTTGTTACATCTGGTTCTCGAGTTGCCACGTTAAACAACATCGAAGTGGCAGAGGTGCACGTACCCATTGCCGGTTTTGATAGTGCATTTTTACCTGAATCCATTGGTGAACTCACTGCGACAGTGACGCAGCAAGGTGTGTTTTCTACCACTAGAGAAGGTCGAGTAGTTCGTGATCTAGGCATGATTGATAGCGCTACCCGAATGATTAACATGGTCATTCAAATCGCGGACCCATACGGTGTCGATAACCAGCTGCCTCCAATTAAATTCGGCTCCTACGTTGAAGTGAGCTTCACTGGTAAGGAACTTAAGCACATCTACCGCTTGCCACAGGAATTAGTTAAAAACCGTACCGTGTGGGTGGTGAATGGCGATAATCAACTTCAACCCAGAACCGTCACGGTTTTGAGAGCAGAAGGTGAGTTTTTGCTGGTTGGCGAAGGTTTAGAGCAAAGTGATAAGTTGGTACTGACCTTACCAGAGTACCCTCAAAAAGGCATGGCGGTACAAATCGCAAAAAAGAGTGACGACTCCGAAACCGTCGTACAGTAAGTAGGAGTATGTCATGGAAGATACTAAACAAAAGGGCTTAATTGCCTATTTTGCGAATAATCCCGTCGCTGCCAACCTTTTGATGGTGTTCATCATTATCATGGGTGTGGTGAGTTTTCTCTTTATTCAAAGGCAGATGTTTCCGAATATTGAGGTGAACTACATTGATGTTCGTGCGACTTATCCTGGCGCTTCTCCTCAAGAGATAGAAGAGAGTATTCTCGTTAAGGTCGAGGAATCGATTAAAGACGTCACCGGGATTAAAAAAGCAGTCTCAACGGCCTCTAGAGGTAGCGCGTATGTTTCCATCGAGGTAGACGTTAATGCCGATATCAAGCGTGTCTTGGATGATGTAAACCAACGTATTGATACCTTGTCTAACTTACCAGCGGGTATGGAACCAATCAATGTCTACCAAGTTGAATGGCGCCAAGATGTAATCGAAATGGGGTTAGTTGGGGACCGACCGCTCGAGGAGCTTAAACTGCTTGCTAAGCAAATCGAAGATGAATTACTTCAGTTAGAAAACGTCATGCTGGTGTATCTGAGTGCGCCAGAAGAAGAAATAGCGATTGAAGTTGACCCACTTGTTCTTCGTAAATACGACCTGACGTTGAGCGATATCAGCAGCGCGATCAGCCGTTACTCAGCCAACTTTTCTGCGGGCGAAGTAAAAACAAACTCAGGGATGATTGCAGTAAGGATTGAAAACCAATACTACCGTGGTGATGAGTTTAGAAATATTCCTGTAAAGCTTGGCGCAAATGGTGCAAAGGTTCTGTTGCAAGATATTGCCACAATAAAAGATGGCTTTACGGAAGAAGAGCGCTACTTTGAATACTCAGGTCAGAATGCGATCTACATGTCTGTTGAAGCAACTCGTGACCAGAACATTATCCCTGTTGCACAGTCCGTTCGTAATTATATTGAAGCAAAAAACAAGACATTGCCGCAGGATGTTAAGCTCAAAGTCTTAGTTGATACGACTTACTATTTAAATGGGCGTCTCGACATGATGTTGAAAAACTTGCTGCAAGGCGCTGCATTAGTCGCGATTATGCTGACCATTTTCCTACGTTTCCGCTTGGCTATGTGGGTAATGATTGGGCTACCTGTCTGTTTTCTCGGTGCCGTAATGATGATGCCTGCATTAGGGATCACGGTAAACATCGTGTCTCTTTTTGCCTTCATTATGGTGCTCGGTATTGTAGTTGATGACGCCATCGTGATGGGAGAAAGTGCGTACAGTGAAATCGAAGAAAAGGGCGGTGGCGTCGAAAACGTGGTTCGTGGTGTAAAACGTGTTGCCACACCAGCCACTTTCGGTGTGTTAACCACAATTGCTGTGTTTGCCCCTTTCTTGTTGTCTAGCGGTATTGATAGTGCCTTCTTTTATGGTATCGCGGGGGTCGTGATTCTTTGTTTGATCTTCAGTTTGATTGAATCGAAGCTGATCCTTCCTGCACACCTTGCGCATACTCATTTTAAGCCAGTTAAACCAGGTGGCTGGCGTGACCGATTTAATCAACGTTTTTTTGGTTTTGTAAATGGTCCATATCGTAACTTTGTAACAACATGCACCCATTGGCGCTGGACAGTGTTTGCGGTGTTCTGTGGTTTACTGCTGATCAGCGCGGCTTTGATCAACGCGAATTATGTTCGGGTGATCCCTAACCCTAAAGTGCCGACTGACTATCCTGCGATCACTATTGAAATGAATGATACCGTTTCAAGTGAGCAGACAATCAGTGCACTCAAGACTATTGAACGTGTCATGCAAAAGATCGAATCTGAGACCATTGCAGAACATGGTCAAGGAATGATTCGTGATGTGCTGTCGTACAACAGAAGCCGCACCGAAGGTCGTGTATTAGTACCTTTGGTTGATGAAGAGTTACGCCCGTTCAATACATTTGAGCTGGCTCGACGTTGGCGTGAAGCTATGCCTGTTATTCCAGGTATGAAGAGCATCAAAATCCGCGAGCAGAGTGCGGGTGGTGGTGACAGAGATGAGTTTGGCTACTTGTTGTTTGGTTCTAACATCAATGAGCTCAACGAGGCTGGGCGTTACTTGATAGAGCGTTTACAGCAGGAAGAAGGGTTATATGATATTTCATCTTCTATTGATTCTGGAAGCAAAGAAGTACTCCTGTCTCTTGCGCCTGTAGCGTACGATCTCGGTCTGGATCTCACCATGATCGCAGAGCAAGTTGGTGGCAGCTTTTATGGTGGCGAAGCACAGCGCATTATTCGTGATGGTGAAGAAATTAAAGTTATGGTGCGTTACCCGCAACTGACGCGTGAAGCATTCTCATCATTGCGTTACGCTGTGATTACAACACCAGCAGGTAAGAAGGTCATGCTAGGTGATGTGGTGAAGATCAACGAGCAGCCGGGCGTGAGTAGCATTCGACGTGAAGGCGGGTATCAAACCGTTTATGTTTATGGTTCCATAGACGAAGAATTGGTTGAACCTCAAGAAATCGTTAAGGTCATTGACGACAATATCTTACCGGACATGAAGCAAGCCTTCCCAACTGTGAAAACAGAATTGGGCGGTGATATTGAAGAGCAGGCTGCGCAGCGTAATGAACAGATTTTGTTCTTTATTGCAGGCATGATCATCGTCTACATCTTGTTAGCTGTACCGTTAAAAAGTTATACCCAACCTTTGATTGTAATGTCCGTCATTCCGTTTAGTCTGACGGGGGCGATTTGGGGCCATTTCTGGCTAGGTTTAGACATCAGTATGATGTCGACATTTGGTTTGATCGCCGCTGCTGGCGTGGTTATCAACGACTCTCTGGTTATGACAGATTACGTAAACCAAGTGAGAGAAAAGGGTATGAACATCAAACAAGCGGTTGTTGAGGCGGGTTGTGCTCGTTTTCGAGCTATCACGCTCACCTCAATAACGACGTTTGCGGGTGTATTGCCGATAATGTTTGAAACGAGTTTGCAGGCGCGTTTTGTCATACCGATGGCTGTCGCTTTGGGCTTTGCGGTGTTGTACGCAACGGTTCTGACTTTATTGTTGGTGCCTTGTTTGTATTTAATGCTTGAAGATATTAAAAATATTTTCAGATCGATTAAGAGGTTTATCCATCGTTTGATTAATCGTTTCAGAAAGTCGCCAGTGACGTAGAGCGTTGAAGCAAGCGTATCGACTTAACAAGCTTGATGTTAACGATTAGGAGCAGCCTTCGGGCTGCTTTTTTGTTTCCGCATTTTGATTCAAAGCGATTTTTTAGTGGGCAGTTACGTAATTATCTGATGAGAAAACTGCCTGACAAAGCATTTCTAATGTGTATGTTTCTAATGTTTTAAATTCGTATGGTTAATTTGACACTTGGTTAGCGAAATTTACCAGACGAAGATAACGTTGAATATGAGGGTTTGTTTAAGTTGTTGAAAAATAACAAAATAAAAGTTGGCATCGTATGTGCAATATATAAATTGTAATTAAAATTAACTGCTAATCCTCAAGGAGCTTATTATGAAAAGCGTATTTCTATCTACTCTAAGTCTTATTGCTGTAATGTCATCACCAATCGCTGCTGCTAACACTTTAGACAAAGAGGAGTGGAGCTCAGATTTACGTCAGGACTTTTCTGAAATGAAACATGAAGCTATAGCAGATATTCAGCAAATGAACATGGATGCCATTCACGCACGTGATGAGCGTATCGTGAAAAACATTAAAGATGAGCAAGAACAGTTAGTAAAGGTAACGTGCCACAAAGAGAAAGCAAGCAAGTCATAAACGCCGATAAAAGAGACTAACAGACGAAAATGAATCCAATACGAGTTCGGTGTTAGTTAGCAGTAAGCACTGACCTTGTTGCTCTACTTGCCAGCCTTTTAAGGCTGGCTTTTTTGTTTCTCATTTCATGGGTGGAGATCAGATCCTCAAGCTTATTATCAATAGTTGGCGTGTTTGATGAGCTATTGCTGGATGGAGCGGATGTAACTTTCAAAAGTGTAGATTTCAGTAAAGTGGAGGTGATGTTAGATATTTAAAATTTAGAAAAGATCCGATCTCCTTTTTGACCTTCATAATACCTTAGTATGTGGCTTACCTTTACTTGAATTAGAACTCATATTGCAGGCTCTCGTTTAAAGGTATTGATGCATATTTGAAGAGTAAGAGATAGACATATGAGTTTTATTAAAATGTGTAAAGATGGTTTTAGAGGAAAGCCGGATTTCTCTGACTTATTACATAATGCGTTCCAGATAGATGACTTAGTGCTGTCATTTGAGTGTCCGAACAACATATATGAAGGACATGTATACCAGGATCTTGTTAATTTAGAACAGTTCGATGTTGAATCAAAAATAGAGAGGCATGAAAGGTTTATAAAATTAGCTACGGTATATTTTTTGTTTCAGAAGAAAATATTAAACCCTTTGCTTCCTATTAACAAACAAGGTGGATTATATATTAGGCTGCGGGTTAAGTCTGCTGAAGAAGATATTGATAATATTAGTCAATTGTCCTCATTTTTAGAGAGAGAGTATTATGATTTTTATCATGCCCCGGAGCAAAGTGAAGGCTCTATGAGGGGGTATCATACAGACTTGATGAAAGAATTGACTAAGCGTGCGAATAAACAATGGGGAGAAATTCCAGAAAGTGAAGACCGAAAAAGAGAAAAAGAAGAATATTTAATTAGAGGTTTCTTAAGTGGTTATCCACCAATAAATTGTGAGCTAGTTGAAGTTGGAAAAAACAAATACTCAAAATACTCAGAAGGTAATATTAAGTATAAGAGTGAATTACGAAGAGTATACAATTTACCCATAAAAAATGAATTCTACCTGAGCATCGAGTTTTGGTATAAGTACGAATCGATGTTTGCTAAGCAAAAGTTTTTAGATTGGGTGAGAAGTGCTGATGAAACCTTTGAAAAAAAAGTATTGGAATTACTGGATTTGTCTCCGCTCATCGACTCGTATATAGCCAAAGCGGTAAAGGGATTGAACGAAAAAACTAAGGCAGAGTAACACAGCGTCAAGAAAAGCTAGCAAAGTATGTAGCCATGAGAGAAAAATGAATCAAATTGGATGTCTATTTACCTTTGTACGCCATGGCGCACATAAAGCCAATGGATTTAGTATAGAGCTTATCACAAATATCAATACATATTTAAATAACAAGAGATATAAATATGAATTTTATCAAAATCTTTAAAGATGGGTTTAGAGGGAAACCAGATTTTGCACACTTGTTACATAATGTATTCCAGATAGATGACTTAGTACTATCATTTGAATGTCCGAACAATATATATGAA
>WJXF01000193.1_pt1 | contig 11392 bp, 8 predicted proteins | sample 9263211 | NCBI WGS metagenome assembly WJXF01 (sample SAMN12697362, study PRJNA563984) | aquatic metagenome | isolation source: water sample from a prawn hatchery tank treated with erythromycin, plated on... | place: Australia | collected 2018-10-17
TTAATTTGGCCTTTGTCATTAATTGTCCAAACTCCCGTCATGCTGTTGTCACCTAAACCTCCTACTTTTCACACAAAGGCGTTGTCAAAGTAAGGAAAGGTCACATGCGAACCATAGAGACAATTACACAGCCAATTGCAACCATTGCTAAGTTTGATTTAGCGCTCTCTAGTGTTTGTCTTAAGCACCGTTTTAATCAACAAGTCGCCAATATCAGCAAAGGAGTCTCCCACAGTGGTGACGGGCATCTTTACTTGGTGTTGGGTTTATTAGCTTGGTATTTAGATAAGGAGCAAGGAGTCTGGTTTTTACTGGCGGGTTTACTTGCTTTTGCTATCGAGCTACCAATTTATTGGACGCTGAAAAATAGTTTTAAGCGTCGTCGCCCTGAAGAGCTTAATGCACTCCTTCCTGCTTTTATTACCCCCTCTGATCGCTACAGTCTTCCTTCAGGACACACTGCCGCTGCGTTTGTCATGGCGACGCTGATTGACCATTTCTATCCGAGCCTAGGCGTTGCTGCATTCTTTTGGGCAAGTTTAATCGGAACCGCGCGAATCTTATTGGGTGTGCACTTTTTTACCGATGTCATCATTGGTGCACTGCTTGGCAGTCTTTGTGGTGGATTAGCGATTGCGATGTTGGGAGGCTAATTGATGAAAATCTTGTACGGTGTTCAAGGGACAGGAAACGGACATATTGCACGCGCAAGGGCGATGAGTCATGCGTTTAAAGAGCACGATGTTGAGGTCGACTTTTTGTTTTCTGGGCGAGCGCCGGAAAAATACTTTTCAATGGAAGCATTTGGCGATTACCAGACTCGCCGAGGCTTCACCTTTATTACCGAAAAAGGCTCTGTAAACTACGCGAAAACAGCATTGAATAACAATTTGGTGCAGTTTTTCAAAGAAGTTAAGCAACTCGATCTGTCGTCCTACGATCTTATCATTAATGATTTCGAACCTGTGACTGCGTGGGCAGCGAGACAACAAAATAAGCCTTCTATTGGTATCAGCCACCAAAATGCTTTCCGTTATCCGGTGCCACTAAAGGGAGCAAGTTGGTTAGATAAATCCGTCATTGAATACTTTGCGCCTTCTCAACACCACCTTGGTTTGCATTGGCATCATTTTGATCAACCTTTGTTACCACCGATAGTGCATACCGTCGATAGCCAAGCAGAAAACGACGACTTCGTGTTGGTGTATCTACCGTTCGAATCGATTGAAGATATCTCGGACTTATTGTTCCACTTTAATCAACAAGCGTTTATCTGTTATCACCCGGATGTGATCGAATGTGAGCAGGTAGAAAACATAGAACTGCGCCCTTTATGCCACAGCAACTTCCAGCATCATTTGCATCGCTGTAGTGGTGTCATTGCTAATGGTGGGTTTGAGCTTCCTTCAGAAGCCTTGTCTTTGGGGAAAAAATTGTTACTAAAGCCACTCGCGGGTCAATTCGAGCAGCAGAGCAATGTTGCGACCTTAGAAGATTTAGGGCTTGCGATGTCGATGGAGAGCTTAGACATTTCCGCAGTACGCCAGTGGCTAAAGGAGCAACAAGCCGAAAGTGTGAAATACCCAGATGTTGCTCAGGCTATTGTTCATTGGGTACTGCAAGGTGCATGGGATTCAAAAGCAGAGTTATCCAGACAGCTGTGGGAGCAGGTTGATTTTCCAAGTTACGTGTCGAACATTTAAGTACGTTGTTCTAAGTACATTGTTCCTTCCATTTTTGACACGATTTTGTTGCAGCCTTTCTGTTTGGAAGGCTGCATTTTTATTCTTCCTCTCTCATTTCTATTCAGTGTGTATTTGCTGATAATTTGACTGATAAGTGCAAAATTCAATCAGAGATATAGCTGTCATCTGTTGTTCTTATTCCAACTAATAACTGAGCTAAATGCATGCTTGTGTTGACCGCCTGTCCTATCAATTTGCTAAATACGTCCTCAAAGAATGCATTTTTACGTGTTTTATAGTTTTTTATGTTTTTATCAAGTCTTTGTTATTTAACAAATAAATACCTAATTGGCTAAAATTTACTGATTAAATATCAATCTAGTTGCGAAACCGCAATCGATTAGTTGATAGTACAGTTCGAGCCGGAAGTATCCGGACGATAAATATAATAAAAAGTTAGGTTATCTATTCGTAAAATGATTCGAATCCAGCCGCCGTCTTTTGTGCGAGATGGGATTCTATTCGTTATGAATTTAATGAACAAAGTTGACGATTACAAAAGAGGCGCACTCAATGTTAGAGAAGAAAGACGCGATGAGCGCAATTGCTAGCTACCGTATGGAAAGCACTTTGCGTGGTGTAGATTTAAACCTACTGACTGTATTTGATGCTGTAATGCAAGAGCAAAATATTACTCGTGCAGCACATAACCTAGGCATGTCTCAGCCGGCGGTAAGTAACGCCGTGGCACGCTTAAAAGTGATGTTTAACGACGAGCTATTCATGCGCCAAGGCCGTGGTATTCAGCCTACGCAACGAGCACGTCAACTGTTTGGCCCTATTCGCCAAGCACTACAGCTGATTCGCAATGAACTTCCTAGCTCTGTATTCCAACCAGAATCTTCGACTCGCTTATTCAAGCTTGCGATTTGCAGCCCTTGCGACATGCGTTTTGCTCCGAAGATCATGGCAAAAGTGAATCAACAAGCACCAAACGTTCAGCTTCACCTAGATGCAGAATTTGACCGTTTGTTGTCTGAGCGTATGCGCTACCAAGAAATTGATTTCGTGATCGACTACGCTCGTTTTGATGAGCAAGGTTTCTCAAGTACTGAAATCTTCAAAGATGAATTAGTGGTTATCGCATCAAAAACACACCCACGCATTCAAGGTGGTGTGACGGCTGAGCAACTGCTTAACGAAAAGCATGCGAAGTTATCGAAAGTGCATGGCCAACGTAGTTTCTCAGAGCAAGCGTACCGTGAACTGGATTGCCAAGCGGCGTATGAAGGTTCTAGTTTAAGCAACCTACTATACGTGGTGGGTCAATCTGAGCTTGTGACTATTGCACCACGTTGGATGGCGGAAAATGCGGTAAACAGCGATCAACTGCAAATTCTTGATTTCCCATTTGCGAACAAAGAAATCAGCGGCTTCTTAAGCTGGCATGAATCAAGTGAAAAAGATAAAGGCCACATTTGGCTACGCGATCAACTGATGATCACTTGTGGTGAAGTCGTTGCCGCAAAATAAGATGACGTTTGGTCTTCTCGATTAGACCATATTGGTAATCATCAATTTTTACAATTCATTGGTCCCCGAGCGATTTTTGTCTCTCGGGGCTTTTTGTTTTCGTAATCAACAATCGAAACAGTAAGTTAAATAGAGTAATCATCCAACAATTTGAGGTACGTTCGCGACGTATAAGTGATAGTTGTCTCTTATTAGTGATAAGTTTGATACTGGTCAGTTGCGTTTTAGCAAGCCGTGAGTACACTTGTTCGCTCAATTAGCTTACGCCTGTAAGCCAAAAGGTAAGTAAAAGAATGGCCAAGTTAGATTTTCATATCGTTAAACGTATTCGTGAACAAATTGCGAACGGTGGTACACGCGTTGCACTCAAGCATAAAGTGGGTGAGGAGTGGCAAGGTATTACGTGGACGCAATTTGGTCAGCAAGTTGATGCTTTATCACTTGCACTTTTGGCTCAGGGATTAGGAGTCCAAGATAAGATCGGCATTTTCTCGAACAACATGCCGCAATGGACGATCGCTGATATCGCAGCACTGCAATTACGCAGCGTGACAGTACCTATTTACCCAACCAATACTGCCGCCCAGTCGGCGTACATCATTAACAATGCAGACGTCAAAGTTCTGTTTGTTGGTGAACAGCCTCAATTTGATGCAGCAGTGAGCATTTTCGACCAGTGCGAACAGTTAGAGCTCATTGTTGCGATGTCTGATGATATAGAACTTGGCGATCATGATTTCGTTATCTCTTGGCAAGCATTTGTTGCCAAAGGCGACGCTACATATCAAGTTGAATTGGACGCGCGTTTAGATCAGGCAAAAGAAGATGATCTACTCACGCTGATCTACACCTCGGGTACAACAGGCCAGCCAAAAGGCGTTATGTTGGACTACGCAAACATTGCGGCGCAATTGGAAGGGCACGATCAGCGCTTGAGCCTTTCTCAAAGTGACGTGTCATTATGTTTCCTTCCGTTGTCACACGTATTTGAGCGCGCTTGGACCTTTTATGTATTGTACAAAGGGGCGACCAACTGCTATTTGCAAGACACCATGCAAGTACGTGATGCACTGAGCCAGGTGCGACCTACCGTGATGTGTGCCGTACCGCGTTTCTATGAGAAGATCTTCTCTGCGATTCATGAGAAAGTGTCTCGCGCGCCGATTCATCGTAAGATCATGTTTACTTGGGCAGTCAACATGGGCGCAAAAATGGCCGCTTGTCATCAAGAAAAACGTCAGCCATCGCTCTTGCTGCGTAAGTCATACGCTTTGGCGGATAAGTTGGTTCTGAGCAAACTGCGTGCGCTACTTGGCGGGCAAATCAACTTTATGCCTTGTGGTGGTGCAAAGCTGGATGAAACCATCGGTCGATTCTTCCATGCGATTGGTATCAACGTTAAGTTGGGCTACGGCATGACTGAAACCACGGCGACAGTATCGTGTTGGGATGATAAATGTTTTAACCCCGACTCTATTGGTATGTCGATGCCTGGCGCACAGGTTAAGATTGGCGAAAACAACGAGATTCTGGTTCGTGGTCCAATGGTGATGCGTGGCTATTACAAAATGCCAGAAGAGACGGAAAAGACCTTTGATGAGCACGGTTTCCTAAAAACGGGCGACGCTGGTTACATTGATGAAAATGGCAACTTGTTCATCACCGATCGTATCAAAGAGTTGATGAAAACTTCAGGTGGTAAATACATCGCTCCACAAATGATTGAAGGTGCGATTGGTAAAGACCACTTCATCGAGCAAATCGCAGTCATTGCGGATACTCGTAAGTTTGTTTCTGCGCTTATCGTGCCTTGTTATGACTCGCTAGAAGAGTACGCGAAAGAGCTGAATATCAAATATCACGATCGCGTTGAGTTGATTAAGCACCACCAGGTGGTCGAAATGCTTGAGAAGCGTGTGAACGATCTTCAAAAAGAGTTGGCAAAGTTTGAACAAGTGAAGAAGTTTAAATTGTTACCAAGAGCTTTCTCTATGGATGATGGTGAGTTAACGCCAACTCAAAAACTTCGTCGTAAAGTCATCAATGACAAATACCAAGATGAAATTGAAGAAATGTATAAGGAAAAGTCGGATAAAAAGTAACTTAAGCTGACTTAGATTTTATATTGATGAAAAAATCCCCAGTGATGTGATCGCGCATTGCTGGGGATTTTTGTTTGTATTGATTTTTTCTGTTCTGCTCGTCAAATAACGCTATTTCGCACCCTGTAGCTAAAAGCTTATGAAATAATGTTCTTTTTTTAAGCGTTAATTTTTTAGGTTGCACTGTGAAATAGGAGATGTGTGGCTGCTATTCCTACTAACATTCTAATTACTAGTATCTTGTTTAAAAAGTAGACCAATCTCTCATTAGACCCTTTGATAATAAAACGTTACATTTGTTGGGTAACCTTGCGGGATGTTATGACGAACGCAAGACATAGCCGAAAACGTGGAAGTATTTCGATTAGGCTACGAATAAGACCTAGACTATGTAAAACCAGACCAATCCGTTGACCTTACGGTGAGGAAACTGGCTAAGGAGAGCAATTATGACAGCAATGTTGTCAGGCGCAGAGATGGTGGTTCAATCTCTGATAGAAGAGCACGTAGAGCAGATCTTTGGCTACCCAGGTGGCTCTGTTTTGGATATCTACGATGCACTGCATGCCAAAACCGATCAAATCAAACACGTACTTGTAAGGCATGAGCAAGCCGCCACTCATATGGCAGATGGTTACGCTCGAGCTACCGGTAAACCGGGTGTCGTACTTGTGTGCTCGGGGCCGGGCGCGACCAATACCATTACGGGTATTGCAACAGCGTATATGGACTCTATCCCAATGATCGTTATCTCGGGTAACGTACCGAATAGCCTAATTGGTAATGATGCTTTCCAAGAGTGTGACATCGTCGGTGTCTCCCGCCCAGTGGTCAAACACAGCTTTTTAGTAAAAAAAGCGGAAGATATTCCTGAAACAATCAAAAAAGCGTTTTATATCGCGACTACAGGTCGACCTGGTCCAGTTGTGATTGATTTGCCAAAAGATGTAATGAACCCGCAAATCAAACTGCCTTATCAATATCCAGAAACGCTTTCAATGCGCTCTTACAAGCCGACAACTTCGGGCCATAAAGGCCAGATTAAAAAAGCGCTTAAATCGCTATTAGAAGCGAAAAAACCAGTGCTTTATATCGGTGGTGGTGCGGTGATTTCTGGCGCTCATGAACATATTTTAGAGCTTTCCGACAAACTGAACCTACCCGTTGTGAGTACTTTGATGGGCTTGGGGGCATTCCCGGGTACACATAAAAACTCACTGGGCATGTTGGGTATGCACGGCACTTACGAAGCTAATATGGCAATGCATGAAGCGGATCTTATTTTTGGTATCGGTGTGCGTTTTGATGACCGTACAACCAACAACCTTGAAAAGTACTGCCCAAACGCAAAAGTGATGCATATTGATATCGATCCGTCATCGATCTCGAAAAACGTGAAAGTGGATTTGCCGATCGTAGGTTCTGCGGAAAAAGTGCTGACAACCATGCTCGGGCTGCTTGCAGAGCAAGGTAGTGAAAATGATCAAGATGCTATTACCGCATGGTGGGATGACATTCAAGTGTGGCGTGACCGCAACTGCTTGTCTTATGAAATGTCTCCAGAACGAATCAAGCCACAGCAAGTAATTGAAACGCTGCACAAGCTAACTAATGGCGACGCGTATGTGGCGTCTGATGTGGGCCAGCATCAGATGTTTGCGGCGCTGTACTACCCATTCAATAAGCCGCGCCGTTGGATAAACTCTGGTGGTCTTGGCACCATGGGATTTGGTCTTCCGGCTGGCATGGGCGTGAAGTTTGCCATGCCACAAGAAGAGGTCGTGGTTGTGACTGGTGACGGCAGTATTCAGATGAACATTCAAGAATTGTCTACAGCCATGCAATACGACATTCCAGTGAAGATCATCAACCTGAACAACCGATTCTTAGGCATGGTAAAACAGTGGCAAGACATTATTTATCAAGGTCGTCACTCTAATTCTTACATGAGTTCTGTTCCTGACTTTGCAGCGATTGCAGAAGCTTATGGTCACGTCGGTATTCGTATCGAAACGCCTGATCAGCTCGAAGAAGGGCTACAAAAAGCGTTGGATATGAAAGATCGTCTGGTGTTTGTGGACATCAACGTAGACGAAACCGAACACGTATACCCGATGCAAATCAAAGGTGAGGGTATGGATAAAATGTGGCTAAGCAAAACGGAGAGAACTTAATATGAGACACATTATTTCATTGCTATTGGAAAACCAACCGGGTGCGTTGTCTCGTGTTGTTGGTTTGTTCTCTCAACGTGGTTACAACATTGAATCTTTGACGGTATCACCGACTGATGATGAAACCCTGTCGCGAATGAACATTACCACGACATCTGATGAGATGCAGTTGGAACAAATTCAGAAGCAGTTACACAAATTGATCGATGTGCTGAAAGTGCAAGAAGTCACCGAGTATGAGCACATTGAGCGAGAACTGATGATGGTGAAAGTGAAAGCCAGTGGTTTTGCGCGAGCAGAAGTGAAGCGGACGGCAGACATCTTTCGTGGCCAGATCGTGGATGTCACGGCTTCCCAATACACCGTACAACTTGCGGGTACGAGTGAAAAGCTAGATGCCTTCATTCAAGCGATATCCGAAGTGACCGAAGTTGTCGAAGTTGCTCGCAGTGGTGTCGTTGGCATTGCGCGAGGAGAGCGAGCCCTCAAACCTTAACTCTCTGATTGCATATAGAAAAGCCACTTAATCTAAGTGGCTTTTTTGTTTAGAAAATAACAATTAATGATATAATTGTCGTTTTAGTAAGCATGATAGGCATTAGACGTGTGAAAGTACCTAAGCGAGTCGGCACCTTATTGGCGACAGCACTATTTTTTAGTGCACTCACTGCCGCTTACTACTATCAGAAATATCTGACGTTGTTAGAAAACAATGTTGAGAACACCGCTCAAGAAGCGTTACATCAATTGGCCTATACTGGCCGTGAATACAGCAATATTCAGGATCAAATCGAAACGATCAGTGACCTACTTGGTCACAGCCAAAGTCTGTATGAATATCTGCGCCAACCTAACCGGGTGAACCGTTCCATCTTAGAAGACATGTGGATCTCGGTCGCAATCAATCAAAAGTTGTATAAGCAAATTCGCTTTCTTGATGTTTCTGGTCGAGAAAAAGTGAGGATTAATTATGAGATTGAAACAGGCGCTGCGTTGCCCGCGATCAAATTGCAAAATAAGTCAGAGCGAGATTACTTTCAATTCGCTAAGAACTTAGACGATGGCGAAATCGCTTCGTGGGGGATAGGTTTAGAACGAGAGTATGGCGAGTTAGTCTATCCCTATAGCCCGTCACTGCGTATTTTGATGCCTATTTCGCTTAACGGAAAGCGCGAAGGGTATCTTGTGCTTAATGTTGATATTGACTATTTATCCTCTCGACTCAACTATTCGTCAGTGCTTGATTTCCATATTGAGCTGATTAAGAGTGACGGATTTTACATTGATAGCCCTAAATCAGCTCGTTTGTATGGCCATATAATTCCCGCTCGCTCTCAATTTAATTTTGGCCGGATGTACCCAAACATTTGGCGTAGTTTAAATTCAAAAGATTCGGGCTATGCTTACAATGGTTCGAATTTGGTCGCGTATCGCACCATCCAGTTTGTTTCTAGCGAACCTCTTCATCTGGTTATTGATCTTACCAATGAGCAGTTATTATCCCGAGCTCAGAGGGATATTGATGACTTAATCCAAGAAGCGTTTTTTGTTCTAAGTTTGGTGCTCGGCTTCACTTTGCCGACGGCAGCCCTTGCTCTGCATTATCGGCGTCATAGTATGGAATCGAAGTTGGCTCGAGCTGCTCTTGATGGTATGACTGCGGTGATGATCTCGGATGCTTCACATAGAATCATCATGGTTAATCAAGAGTTTGAAAACATGATGGGTTACTCAACCAAGCATGCCCAAGGTTGGAGTGCACATCATTTAATTCTCTTACCTGAAGATCTCGAAGCAAACCTGAGTATCTGGAAAACACTGAAGAGTGAACACGTATGGGAAGGGGAGATTCGTTGTCGAACTAAGTTTAATCAAGTCTTTACCGCAATAATGCGTATTCAGGCGAATTTAACCAAATCAGGTAAAGTGAGTTATTACATTACGTCGCTGGTGGATATCTCTGGGCAAAAAGAGTTAGAAGAAAAATTACGAAACCTAAGCGAAAAAGATGGCTTGACGGGGTTGTGGAACCGCCGAAAATTTGAAGAGCAATTGGCGCAATATGCGGGGATTATTGAACGCTATCCTGATAGCCCTCCTGCTTGTTTGGCGTTGTTTGATATTGACCATTTTAAGCGTATTAATGACGAGCTTGGCCACGACGAAGGAGACAAGGTGATTTGTAGTGTCGCAGAAACCCTCCTAGAAGAAGTCCGCAGCACAGACTTTGTATCTCGTGTCGGTGGTGAGGAATTTGCAGTGATTATGCCGCATACAACACTAGAAGAGGCTGAAATTGTATTGAACAGGCTACGTGTCGCGGTTCAAATGCGTAGTGATAGAGGCATTACTGTCAGTGCTGGATATAGTGATTTAACCTCTGATCGTACAAGAACGTATAAATGTGCTGATATTGCTTTGTATGAGTCAAAAAGTGCAGGGCGTAACTGCGTATCGCTGTGTCATAGTTATGATGATATTGCTTAGCGCTTTTGCAAAAATGAATAAACGGGGATAGCCCCCGCTTTTTCAGTCTCAGCGTTATTCGCTAGCCAGTATGCGACATTGGTTGTCGATGGCGGCTTCGATACACTGTATTGACTGTCTCAAATAACGCTCTAGATAACCTAAAGCATCCTGACTCTTTTTGTCTAGCGATGCCTTCATCAGTATTTCTTGCTCATCGATATTACAGTGCCCAGGGTTCCCTGTGCCTAAAATCTGCATCGCGAAGTATTGGTAGCGTTTAATTTGCGTGAGTAGATCGCAGAAAAAACCAAACATATTGACAGAGCCAGCACCTTCAAACAGCGCAGTAAGAAACTGATTTTGGCGCTCTTCCCATTCCCTCCAACAAAAGCTTTCGCCAGGTTTTACTCGGGATAACTTGTGATAAGCAGTTAGTACATCCAGTTCCCATTTTTCATCGCCAATCGTAATTGCCTTACTGAGTAAGCATGCGGAGACCATTTGCAGGCTTTCGTACAAGTCATGTAACTCATCTTTACATACAGGTGCAACCCAGCAGCCTTTTTGCGGCTCGAGTTTGACGTATTTGCTCCAAGATAATTGCACCAATGCTTCTCGAATGGGTGACGCTCCTACGTTGTACTTCTCTTTGAGTTCGGCAACCACGAGTTTTTGACCTGGTTTAAGCTCGCCATCAAGAACATCCTGACGGATCATTCTTAATACTTTGTCGGTAAGAGTGGGACTAGACACATACACCTCATAGAAGAAACTTTAATCGTGACGATAAAATTAAACAGTACGAAATTCTGATAGAGGTGAATAATACAATTAGCCTATTATGAGAGCAAGAAAGCCATATAAAAAAGGAGGGCATAAGCCCTCCTTCTCAAGAAACTGAAGTGTTAAAAGTTCAGTCTTATAGTACGTGTACAGAAGCTGTGTTCGTAGTACCTGAAGCAACTAGAGCGCCAGAAACCATAACAACGATATCGCCTTTGTTACCTAGACCTGATTCTAGAGCAAGTTCTTTACCCGCTACGTAGAATGCGTCAGTGCTTTCGATTGAGTCAACAACTACAGGAGTAACACCTTTAGTTAGAACTAGCTGTGCAGCAGTTTTCTTGTTAGTTGTTAGCGCTAGAATGTTTGCAGTTGGGAAGTACTTACGTACTGAACGTGCAGACTTACCGCCTTCAGTTGCAACAACGATAAGTGGAGCAGCTAGTTTCTCAGCTGTGTCTACTGCACCTTTACATACTGCTTCAGTGATGCGTAGGCGTGGGCTGTCTAGACGAGAACCTAGTTCAGCTTTTAGCGCTGAGTCAGTACGGTTCGCGATTTGAGCCATGATAGTTACCGCTTCAACAGGGTATTTACCTTTCGCCGTTTCACCAGAAAGCATTACTGCGTCAGTACCGTCCATTAC
>WJXF01000195.1_pt1 | contig 11360 bp, 12 predicted proteins | sample 9263211 | NCBI WGS metagenome assembly WJXF01 (sample SAMN12697362, study PRJNA563984) | aquatic metagenome | isolation source: water sample from a prawn hatchery tank treated with erythromycin, plated on... | place: Australia | collected 2018-10-17
GTTTTATCAACGCTATGCCGAGCAGTTTAACGCGCTTGGAATACACGTACCGCGCTTGATTCAACTCGACGACCAGAAAAACGTTCTGCACATTGAATACGTTCCCCACGCAGTCGAGCAAGCATTCTTACTTGAAGATGATCGAGTCATTGAACAACTCGTCAAGCTGCACCGACTTCCACCAATATCAGATGGTATTTATCACCGCCATCAGTGGACACCACAAGCGACCCAACAAGCACTCGCAACACTTAAACTGGGCTCAAGTTCTTCCACCAGCTACAACAACGATCGGCGCACCTTTTCGATGGGCAGAACTTGATCTCCGGAGACACCAATGCAGGAAACTGGGGACAGCGCCAAAATGGCGAGCTGGTGCTGTTCGACTGGGAGCGCTTTTCTACAGGGCATGTCGCGATAGATTTAGCGCCGCTCATCGAGGGCATGGGCACATTTGATGATTACTTGAACGTAGCAGACAAATATATAAAGTGCGCAGAGAAAGGTGAAACAACAGAATTGGCGCGCGATATCGGACTAGCAAAAGCGTGGATCGTTGTCGAGGTAGTCAACATACTGGTCTCCAGAGAGAATCCGCAGACCAGCAAATATTTGGACTGGTTTCGACAAACCTTACCGCAATGGGCCAAAAGCCTTAGCGCTCAGGTGATGAGTTAGGCTCTGAGATTTGATATAAACGCCTTTCAGGTTCTGCGCATGAGGTTTCACAATTGCACACCTTGTCAACGCCGACATTATTCAAACCACCACAACTCCCTTGAATGCGCTTGTTGTGAAAAATGACGCCAAGTGACATCAACAAAATGATTGCGAGAAAACCAAGAAAGGTAAATAACCAAACCATATTAACCTGCCTTATTAGCCATCGACTCTAGCTTAAGTATAGCAGGGCTAGATGTTGCTTTGAGTAGTGCCTTAGGTCTTGCCAACAAGGAGGGTTTTGATTTTTGGCCACCACAACCACAGGGGCCGCAGCCGCCTTTTTGTTTGTGAACACTTTTCTTATGATTGTTTGATGGGCGTCCTTGAGAGGGCTCAATAAAAGGCTCTCTTGGAACCGCAAGCACATCTTCCAAGGAACTACGAGTAGACAGCCTAAATACTGGCGTGCCACTGCTAAGTAGCTTTGCCAATACACGTTCACCAATATTTCGCACAAGAACAGCATCCACATTGTACCCTTGTAGAGACTGAATCAACTGAGACTTCGCATTGCAACCCGCTTGTGGCATAGAAGCAATGTTCGCTAAGTTTTTTAGCATACCGTCAGTATCAGAATAAATAGCGATGTATGGTGCTTTTACAAAGTGGTTTGCCACCCGCTCACCATCATTAGGAATAGCATAAATCATAAGTTTGACTCCTCATTCGGAAAAACTAATGCATGACCTTCAACTAAACTTTTTGCGACTTTCAATCTTGCACTTTTTACTGTGTTACCAAAAGTTTGTCTAGAAACGCCCATCTGCTCCGCAGCTTGCTGCTGGCTAAGCCCCTCTAAGTCGGCTAAACGTAGCGCTTCTAACTCTTCTGGTAATATGGCGACTTGCTCCAACTGATTAAATGGAATGCCATTGGGCTTAAAGCAGTGGTGAGCCGCACGTCCGCATATTCGTCTTTCTATCTTTGGTCTTGCCATCATTGTCCCTCAAAAACACAGAGTCAAATTACGCCTTAAACTGGCATATGCCAATAACATTTTTAGCATATGCCAATAAACTAAGTTTGCAAAAATCAACACGACAAATACGTAATACATCAGCATTAATTAGACATCTAATAATTTAGGAATTTTGATGACAAACGAACAAAAAGATCAATTCTAATTAACCGGATAATAAAAACGTTAGTTTGCGCAGATTTTTCATACAAATACACGCTAATGTGTTCATTTTATTGAAGAAGAAAAACTATAATCCAAGCAAATCATTAGTTTGAACACTAATGATTGTTTTATTTAAAAGGATGTATACCTAAGGAACGAAAAAGAGAAGTTTGACGACATTGGCCTGAGCTTAAAGGGTAATACTTTCGATACAGAACCTGTCGAACGACCATTACTTGGCCTAGGTGCCCTACTCTTCTTGCCAAATTAAGTTTCTTGAGAGCGCTTAGGTATATCAGAAAAAGGAAGTACATATGTCTGACGCAAATTGGCTCAGCGAATTCCCGGAAATGGATGCCTCTGATCTCAGGGCGATTCGCAAAACACTCGACGGCGCCTACAGAGATTTCTCTCGCGAGTATGGTGAACTCATTGAGTCTCTGTTTGATCCGCTCCTGGCGTTTCTTGTCTGGTTTGAAAAACTTCTGATTTCTACACCTTGGTTCATTATTTTAGGTGTCTGCACCACTCTCGTTTATGCCGCTAGCCGCTCTTGGAAACTGGCCGCTGCATGTTTTGGTTCGCTGATTCTGATTGGCTATTTTGGAATGTGGGAAGATACTATGCGCACGCTCAGTATCATCATTGTATGTACTATGCTTGCCATCGCACTTGGTATCCCTATCGGCATCGCTATGGCGCGCTCTAATCGCATTCAGTCGGTGGTAACACCATTACTCGACGTCATGCAAACCATGCCGGCATTTGTGTATCTCATTCCAGTTGTGATGTTATTGGGCATCGGGAAAATTCCTGGCCTTATCGCAGTAGTGATCTACGCGATTCCACCGGTTATTCGTTTAACCAATTTGGGCATTCGTCTAGTTGATAAAGAAGTATTGGAAGCCGCAACCGCATTTGGTGCCAGCACTCGGCAACGGCTTTTTGGGGTTCAGCTTCCGCTTGCAATGCCAACCATCATGGCGGGAATTAACCAAACGATCATGATGGCACTGTCAATGGTGGTCATCGCATCAATGATTGGGGTAAAAGGTTTAGGTCAGCCTGTTCTAAAGTCTATTACCAATCAATATTTCACTCTTGGTCTTCTCAATGGTTTAGCAATTGTCGCCCTAGCAATCCTTTTTGATCGTGCTTCACAAGCGTATGCGAAACGCACTCAAGCTCATTTAGGAGACTCAAAACATGACTAGTCCACTTATCGAAATCAGCGGTCTGTATAAAATCTTCGGCCCCAAGCCCAATAGCGTGATTGAGCGCGTTAAGTTGGGACATAGTAAAGAGCAGGTTTTAACGGAAACGGGCCACACGGTCGGACTAAAAGACATCAACCTGCAAATTCAAAAGGGTGAAATTTTTGTCATTATGGGATTATCCGGTTCTGGAAAATCCACCATGATTCGCCACTTCAACCGATTAATCGATCCAACCATGGGGCAGATTTTGGTAGAAGGGGTGGATGTCATGCAACTTTCGAACAAAGAGCTTGAACAGTTTCGCCGTCACAAGATGTCTATGGTGTTCCAGCGCTTTGGTTTGCTGCCTCATCGCACTGTTATCGACAACATCGCATATGGTTTGGAAGTTCAGGGAATGAATAAAGAGGCGCGCTTAGAAAAAGCAAATGAATGGTTAGAAACCGTTGGACTGACGGGTTATAAGCACCAGTATCCTGCTCAACTATCGGGTGGACAGCAACAGCGTGTGGGCCTTGCACGGGCACTGGCTACCGACGCCGAAATACTGTTGATGGACGAGGCTTTTTCAGCATTGGACCCTCTGATTCGGAGCGAAATGCAAGATCAGCTGGTAGAGCTGCAACAGAAGCTGCACAAAACCATTATTTTCATTACTCATGATTTAGATGAAGCGCTTCGACTTGGCGATCGCATCGCGATTCTTAAAGACGGTGAACTTGTCCAACAAGGTTCACCAGACGAAATTTTACTGCATCCTGCCGATGAGTACGTTGAAGCCTTTGTAAAAGACGTCAATAGAGCGCGAGCACTGACAGTCGAAACGCTGATGCAGCCACCTTCGTACTGTGTTCGCGCTGAAACCATTGAAGATGCACTAAGTGAAATGAAACGTGTTAAACGTGATTATGCCTACCATGAGACCAATGCAGGCTATCAAGGCGTGATAACACAGCAAGGATTGCTAAACGCAGCGAAGTTAACTCATATATCAGATTGGCGTGATGATATCTATGAAGAGGTGCCTATCATCTCTCCACATTTAGCCATTGAGCAAGTGCTGACTGAAGTCATGTCGTGTGAACATTCACTGCCCGTCATCGATGAGCACGGCCATTTGAAAGGCGAATTAAATCGTCAGGTTATTGCGGAGCTGTTTTCTGATCAACGAAGCACAAAACGAGGCACTTCACGCTCAAGCTTCAATAACGTTTCTTAGATGATGTTGATAATACAGCTCACAACAATGTGGGCTGTTATCAATTAACTCACTCCCACTCCCACTACCCTTTTTAGATATTTATCTGTGGGCTCAAGCTTGATACCCAAAGCAACATTTACATTGTTCTGATTTTCCTGACAATTTCATGCTCATATCCGGTTTTATTGACATAGTTAGATCATTCTATTGCTTTTTGATGACGCAAATCCTCGATAAATGTCTACTATTACTCTCATACAAAATCTTGATTTAAAGAGGGATAAAATGAAAAAGACAATGTTGGCACTAACAGGCGCGGTAATCATTCTTGCAGGCTGTCAAGATGAGAAACCTGCCGAAACAAGCGCAGTTGAAGTACCTCAGGCAACGGAAACTGAAGTCACCACCAGTGCAGACGTTACGACTGAGACAATTGACACGTTACCAGTAGAAGAAGAACAGGTAATTACTGAAGAGACATTTGTAGACTCTGAACACAACGCACAAAGTGCTCTGGACTGGAACGGCACCTACAAAGGAACACTACCTTGCGCGGATTGTGCTGGTATCGATATGACCATCACACTAAATCAAGATGGCACTTACGTACTTGAAGAAAGCTACCAAGACAAAGAAGACGGTCAATCAAAATCTGAAGGTCAATTCACTTGGGACGCAAATGGCAGCATCGTAACGTTGACAAATGAAGATGCACCAAACCAATACTTTGTTGGTGAAAACGTACTTATGAAGCTAGACATGAATGGCGAAAAAGTAACGGGTGACCTAGCACCACTATACAACTTAACGAAACAGTAAGAAGTTAGTATCAATACCTGATAAATACCTCAAATCCGAGCCACCCCAGCTCGGATTTTTCGTTATTTTAACGAAAGCTATTCCAGCAACCTTTCTATTCTAAAGCAACATTCTGCTTCTTACCCTGATTGTTCATTACATTTCCATACGCTTTGCAGATAGATGCTTACAACGTTATTTTGTACAGTGTTCAAAACAAAACAGAACAACTCGGAAAAATGATGAAAAAAACATTAATTGCACTACTTACTCTGACAGCTGCTGGCTCAGCTTTCGCTGGCGATACTTACATTCGTAACGGTAACATCTACAACAACGAAGGCGGTTGGAACGTAGAAGCTGGTGTGGCTCAAGGCAGCGATCTTTTCAAAGATCAAAAGCATAATACAGCACCAATTCTCAACGGTGGTTATCATGGTGACGACTTTAATGCCGACCTAAGTGGCATTAACTACCGCTTCTTCGGTAACACCAATGAGTTAATCAACATGAGTGCCTACCTTGTAGGTAGCGGTGTAATGCGCGACGGTGATACAGCGAAAAGCCTGAAAGGCACAGATAAACGCCGCTTCGCCGTCGATCTAGGTTTAAACGCAGACTTTACACTGGATCAAAACAACGTCATTTCTACGTACCTTCAGCACGATATCAGTGGTGCTTACAAAGGTTACTTAGCGGGCGCGACTTACTTCCACATCATGAAATTCGGTAGTGTTGATTTTGTTCCTTTTGCTAACCTAACTTATCAAAGTGAAGACTACGTAGATTACTACTTTGGTGTAAAACAACGCGAAGCAAACGCAAACCGCAAAGCATACAAAGGTGATTCAACGGTAAGCTATGGTGTGGGCTACAAACTTGTTATGCCAATCAACGACAACTGGCAAGTAAGCCAAATGACACAATACACGCGCCTAGGCAGCGGTATCAGCGACTCTTCTATCGTTGATAGCGCAAACCAATGGGTTGTTGGCGCAAGTGTGTCGTACAACTTCTAATCCGATACGCCCTTATAAAGCCATCATTTCGATGGCTTTATGCGTTGGACATTTGCATAATCTTGAACACCGACTCTAGTGTGAATGAGCAATCCATAACCTATGTAAATCGCTATAGCCTGTATTCTTCACCTGCACACCTCGCACTTGCTGTGTTTTTGTCACTTCTTCGTAGCCAACAAACAAAGGCAAATATAGGTACTGATCGCGCAGCGCTTTCTCTAGGTTTAATAAAGACTGTAGCGAGTGATCATCTGCCATCGCCCTGCGAACCTTTTCTCTATGGCTTAACATCTGGCTTTGATCAAAACTAAAACGCAGTCCAGTTGCTATCGACAGCCATTCGAAGATGCCATATTCAAATGGTGCTTCCATGACTTCCTCAATGAAGAGCAAATCTGCTTGGTGAGACACTACCTCAGGAAAACTAATGTCATCAATAACAATGATCTCTAACTCTAATCCCGTTGCACGAATCACACTGTGCAACCATTCGGAATGACGAATTAAACTCGGAATCGTCCAGACAGGTTCAGCTAATACCACTTTACCTTTCAGTTTAGGTATCACAACACCATCTGTTATTGATAAATCTTGCTCGTGAGTCTCTAACTGAATGCTGTCAACGGCACTTGGCGCATCATAAATTCGCTTTTGCACATGGATGTAATCAGCGAGTTGATACCAAGTCTCTTTTGTGAGTTGGGATTCCACGCGTTCGCGGTAGGTCAAATATGAAAATGCGCTAATTTTTTCCACTTCAACGTGATCGGAGCTTTGGTTAAAGCTCAACATATTTAAGGTTTTAACATCACCATGAGACAGCGTTATTTGATCTAACAATGCGCGTGCTGAAAAATACTCTTTGTGCGCTTCAAGAGTCATACTCTCCTGGTTCCAGCCGCTGATTTTAAATGGTCCAGTCCCTATGTGGTAGGAATAACTAGAACCGAAAGAGACGACATCTCGACACAGAATAGACGCATGAGGAGTTGCTAGCATGTATGGAAACAACTTGTTCGGATGCTTCAATATGATTTTTAAGCAGTTAGATGTTTCTGCAACCACGCTATCAATGCATTGCCAGAGCTCGTGAACTGGTCCTTTTATCTCCCTGAGTCTTTCTATACTCCAAACCACATCCTGTATGTTAAGGGGCTCGCCATCATGGCGATATATGCCTGGCCGCAACCATAACGTCATTACCTTGCCTTCCATTTTCCATTCATGTGCTAACGATGGCTCGATACCACCATTGGAATTTTGGGTCAGCAATACGTCATAAACGCTTTTCGCGACGTGTAATTCAGTGTGACGGTAAGTATTCGCAGGGTCGATTTTGGATACCCAAGGGTAAGAAGAAATCAAAATAGCGTTATTTGATTCATTCAATCGATTCACTTTTTCAGAAGCGATGGTTAGTGCTCTAACCGCGGTTTGACCGAACCAATCAATAAGTTTCGTTATTGAGTTCATTCTTCCTCTGCCAAGCTCCTCAACCAAAAACTCGGTCATCGCTTGTTGGAGGGAAATATTAATACTGAGACGGCTAGCGTTACTTCGGCCAATCGCAGGTTGCCAATCGACCCAATCGTAAGTGGCAAGCTTTTTCATCACAATAGAAACATTGCGCCTCGACGTGCAAATCACCGCTTCTAGCTCAGAAAGCGTAACAAGGTGATACTGGTGAGGTTCAAAGTGCTTTAACAGTAGATCCAGATACCTAAGATTGACATCGTTCACAAAGATTCCTAAGAGTTATTCCAAAGCAAAAAAATAGCACAGGACGCTTAGCAACTAAACTTCCTGTGCTATATCTAAACAAATTCAAAGCTTGGACTCAGCTCGACCAACAGAAGTCAAAAACGTTTACTAAGCCAAGAGGTAACTTGAATAAGTATTCTTAGAAACGGTAGCTCATACCTACAGTGAATACATTGATGTCTGCATCAACCGTTACTTTTTCATTGCCAAATTTCGCAATGTCTAGCTCAGGCATCATGTATTCCCATTCAACTTGTAGAGCAAAGTTTTCAGTAATAGCGAACTCTGCGCCTAAACCGTACATGCCTGTTACAGTGCTGTCAGAAATGGTGGTATGGCCTGCGCTACCGTCAATCACAGAGTTGCTAATTTTGAATTCAGCATTGAAGTAAGAAAGACCAGCTTTAGCAAAAAGGTTGAAACGATCGCCAATCGGTAGAGTCGCTTTTGGCTGAATCGATAGATACTTCATGTCACCAACAGTAACAACTTTGCCGTCTAAAGCATCGTAGCCACCAATGGCTGCTTCTAGAGAAATGTATTCGTTGAATTTGTAACCACCGAATACTTTGCCTGAAAGGCTTGAGTCATCTTCAAGTTTAAGTTTAGTGCTAGCGTTAGTACCACCACCATTGATAGAGCCATTAACATCACCAAACGATGCTTGACCTACAGATGCACCAACGTAAGGAGCTGCGTTTGCAACAGAACATGTTGCTAGAAGGGCTGTCATTAGCCATGTTTTTTTAAACATTGTATTTCACTGCCTGTTAATTATTGAGGTTGTGTTTTGCCCATCCTTAAGCATGCCATGCTATCCATTTCACTTGGTTTCAAAACCAAGTGGATGTTAATGAATAAAAACTCAATAAAACATGAAATATTTAGACACAACTTTGCCACTTTCTTTCTTAATTTTGACAATTTAGTCATTTCACAAGCATTGCTGCTTCAACCAGTTAGTGAGCTTGATGATTTCCGCTTGCTTGGCTCGACTCTTTTTATGAATAAAATAAAAGCTGTCTCCGGTTTCCAATCCATGAGAAGGGATGTACACCAAATCGTGCGCTTTATCTCTTTCATTGAGCATAAAATCATTCGCAAATGCGATGCCTTGGTCATAACGCGCCGCCTCTATTGCCAACAACATATGACTAAAATGTTGAACATCGACATCTTTCGGCAAGGTGTAACCGCCCGCTCTGCACCACTCAGCCCAGTCTTTTCCTCTCTCACGATAAATTGAGTCTGTCGACAAAATAGGGTATCGCCAAAGCGCTTCTGGAATCGGTTGATCTTGCAACTCTTTCCAAATTTTATGGCTGCAGACCGGATACAGCGTCTCCGCGTATAACTTTACCGACATGTAGTTTCGCTTTGGCTTTTCTACCGTGATGAAACAATCGCCAACGCTGTCTGTCTGTTCAGGATCACCAACGACCATATTGAGTGTCAGATCGATTTCTGGATGTAAGCGCTTAAAATCAGACAAACGCGGAATAAGCCACTTTACGGCAAGCGAGCTATAAATCGCCAACCGTATGCTGCCTTTGTCCCCTTCTCGCACCTTTTGGCTGGCCATCGCAATTGAGCTAATTGCTGGGCTAATATCCTCTAAATAGCGGGTGCCCGTATCGGACAAAGAGAGCTTTCTGCCTTGACGGATAAATAATGATTCACCCAAATAATCTTCTAATAATCGTATCTGGTGGCTAACGGCACTTTGCGTCACATTGAGTTCTTCAGCAGCAAGCGAAAAGCTAGAGTTTCTGGCAACAGATTCAAAACAGTGAACAGCTCTGAGTGGTGGCAATTTCATTATCTAAAAATCTCATACTTAAACTAATAAATATCACTTCACTTCATCCTATGACATCACCTACTCTTTGGCAAAGAAAGAGGAGAGGAAAAAGTGAAAGTTACATCGGTCGGAGCAGCGATGCTGCTATTAATTGTTGGAAATCTCATTGCGGTGCTTTCGGACTCTTTAATTAAAAGTGTCGGAAATGAAGTGCCTATTTTTCAATTTGTCTTTTTCCGACAAATATCAGCGGTGCTTTTCCTGCTGCCAGTCTACCTGCTAACAAAAAATGCGCCTTTTCTTGAAGGGTTTAAGTGGCATGCTGTTCGCGCTCACGTATGGTTACTTGGTGCAATATTCATGGTTTTGGCGATCTCATCTTTACCGCTCGCAACTGCGAACGCGATCTTTTACGCCGCGCCATTGATCATGTTGCCACTTGCAGCAATCTTTTTTGGAGAACAGTTGTCTAAGCAATCGGTCGCTGCAGCGATAATGGGCTTTGCCGGTGTATTGGTCATCATTCGTCCAGACCAAATCGATTGGGCAGCCATTTCAGCTTTAGTTGTTGCAATTACTTTAGCAATCAATAACTTGCTCATTCGAAAACTGCCAAAAAATCAGTCTGTGATGCAAACGTTATTGATGACAAACTTGGCAGGTATTCCAGTAGCCTTCTTGCTTGTTCTGATCGAAGCAGAACCTTGGGACTGGAGTGCTTTCCCTGTTGCTGCTGGCTCAAGTTTGTTCATCATGATTTATGCAGCAACATGTGTCATCGCTTACCGCTCGATCGATAGCAACAAAATTGCTAGCGCTGAATACAGTGGCTTAATTGGTGCCGTGTTTGTGGGATTGATTTGGTTTGGAGAAGTGCCAGATATATTTATGGCAATAGGAACCATTATGATTGTTGTGCCTCTGGTTTGGCTTTCTAAACGAGAGCGTCGCAAGAAAAAGTTGCAAGAGCAACAAGAAGCGCACGTTACTTAAAGTTGTGCTCTAGCCCAAAGACTAAAAAACCGAGCCGTAAGTGCTCGGTTTTTTATGTGGCTCTAATCGTTTTTTACGTAAGCGACTACGTGAGATAAAAACTGCCTTGCAAAGCGATCATTAAACCGGATGCGATATTCATGCTCGGCTTCCGACACTAGACGCCAGCCTTCAGCAAAGTATTCTTTGATATCATCAACCGCCTCTTCTTTATTTTTGATGTGTTTCGCGTTCCACTGATAAGTGCAAGAGACAACGATCAGCCCACCCACCTTGGTGGTTTTTTTTAGAGCATTGATCACGCTAAGTGGCGACTCACATTGATCAATCACATTTAAACATACGACTAAATCAAAGCGAGATTGGAGAGTATCGAGCTCAAAAGGCTGGTTAATTAGCGTCAAATCAACATGAGCACATTTCTGTACGATATCTCTATTCTCTACCTCTAAAGTGTTTAAGGTGTTCACATCGTGAAGGTAAGTAAGCTCGACGCGTTGTTCTTCTATTAATAGTTGCTTCAAGCCATCCATTAACCTATTTGAAGGCTCCACAAGCGTCGCTTCTCTAAGGTTAGGTAAGCGTTGCACTAACTCATAATAATTTCTTCCCAGCGCCGCCCCAACCTCAAGTAGGGAATACGGCTGAACGCTGCTTTCGATTACCGCCTGCGCAATAAAATCAGCAACTTGGGAGCAGTGAGGTGATGACAAAAAAGAAA
>WJXF01000197.1_pt1 | contig 11335 bp, 13 predicted proteins | sample 9263211 | NCBI WGS metagenome assembly WJXF01 (sample SAMN12697362, study PRJNA563984) | aquatic metagenome | isolation source: water sample from a prawn hatchery tank treated with erythromycin, plated on... | place: Australia | collected 2018-10-17
CCATTAGCTACAAGTAAACCGTTAAAAATTACGGCTATAGGGACGTACCACCGCTTTGCTCATGGTGTGCTTGATATTAATCATAAGGGCTACTCTACACTACATCCAACTTTGAAAGAAGCTCATGATTAATGTCAAACGTATGATAATGACTTAAATGAAGGTAAACACGATTTGAAAAGTTTGCGTCTACGAGAAATTTCAATACCGTCTCTGCATTTTTATATCCAAACAAGAAAACATTGTAATCAGAAAGAGGATAATTTGAAATATGCTCTATCTTATCAAGATTATTAATTTTCTTAAACATAAGAATATCAAGGTAAAGAAAAACTTTATTCAACAAGCCTCCATATAGGGACTTTGGTAAAGAAGTAACTTTCCCTGTATATGCAAAGCCTGCCCAATCCACTTCTGATAAGTATGCATACTTCGTCAGCGACCTTTTCCTAGCCATAAAAAATGATGCTGGCGTAAATACAAAGTCACTAGTATGTGGCTCTAAAAAGATAGTTTTCACTTTTCTTCCTTAGTCATTTTCAATATTAAGTATAGTACTGAAGACCATGATTTAAAATATCTAACAGCTAGAACTGGATTCATCTTAAAAAATAGCAAGCTTCTTTTTTTAACTATATTTTGTACTCCTTGCTGATAAAAGCAGGGGGCAGATTTACTTTCTTGATAAACTCGTGGGGGCAGAATTATCCCATATTTTGATGTGTCAAAAAAGTATATCATAGTTAAGAAACTATTGTGCAAATCTATATAGTGGTAATTTAAAGAATCATAATGGAATAAATGGGGATGAACAGCTCTTCCTAGCCATAATCGCTGTTCACATGCCGTTCGAACGGTCCTCATTCCGGAAAGAGAGAAAAAAAACTTCCTCTTTATTGTCGAGAATCTAGTTTCCACATCTAAAGGGATATAAGCGCTTCGCCATAGTCTGATTAATTCATCTTTCAAGCCGAACTGAATGAGATCTGAAAAGTGGAGTAAGATAGGAAATTTTTTTGGATCGACAGAGCCTGCAGTGGACACACAGAACTTCAACTGATACTTAGACTCAATAATTATATCTGCTAATTCAGTAATTTTGGATATGCTGCTAGTCAATCTTACATCTGTTCTTAGCTTTAACATCCATGTCGAGTCACACTTATTCATGCCGTTCAGAGTAGATACCCTTTGACGCTTAAAATTATCAGGGACATTTTTGTTGGCTATATCCGGGAAATCAGGACCTGGATCTTGATTTTCGACCACAAGATCGAACATGCCTCTGTACTTTTTTTCAATTGTACCTTCCCACGAAGATAATACGACATAGGCATCTGGGAAAACCTTTCTAATTAAACATACTGATTCTGTATTCAAGTCCTCTGCCCTGCCTTGAAATACTATAGAAAGATCCATCTCAGCCTCTTAAGCCTCTAATAAAAAAAGCGATTGATACTAAAACACCGATAGAGGTCATTTTTATTTCTTCCCACATAGATAACTTATCAATACCTTCTACATCTAAGCCACATCGCTTTGCCAGAATGGGTTTCACTTTGCGTTTCTTTACAACTTCTTCGCAACGAATAAGGTCTTTTCGCGTACCCAATGTTAGTTTCAACATACTGTTTTTTCCGACACCATACTCCATTTCCATTTTCCATGGTGTCACTTCACGATCCATAATGGTAAGTAGTGTTGATTTTTTCCATAAAGAGGGTTGCGAATTAATCCTATAAAAGCTTTGAACAGTAGTTACAGTGAATGGAGAAAAGCCAACTAGCATCTGTCCATTGGAAGGTACCGCTCTCATTCGAATATAATCAGGTTCAAATGTATTCAATGTACGTATCAAGGAATCTAGATGACATACGCGTGTCACTACATAGTCATCTAGCATCAATAGAACATACTTAGATTTAGCCAAGTGTAAGGCGTGATTGAGTTTATCGTAAAAGCTGGAGAAACAGGCTTCTACCTCACGACCATCATTAGTAATAACTAGACTCTCTGTTACCAAATATTGATTATCAGAAAACTCATCAAAAAACTTATTATTTTTTTTAAATATTTTTTTCCCTAGAGCTAACATATCATCGGAAGAAATAACCACAACATCAACATTAAGCACAAACATACTCCTTTTTTACTTTAAATATATATATTGAAGATGTAATTAAAGTCATCAATACATATGAGAAGTACACCTTATCAATGTTTGGAAAAAGAAGGTGATACATTGTCATCAAAGTAATTGACACAACTAGCATTTCAAAGGCACTTTTAAAGACTATAAAACCAAACTTTCGTATAGAGATCAGATAGGAGGTAATAACACCGTCAATCATTCTTTTCAAAGACATCATCAAAACAAGAATGAAAACCACAAAATAACTCCAATAACTTTGAATATTCAAGAGTATGGTTGAACCTACCATTCCGACCATCGTCATTAACAACAACAAAATAGTTGATACTTTAACATTAACCATTTTTTTTGTTTTTATTATATTTAAATGCATTTGATAGCCAAACACCCCAAAGAATCCATCTATATACTGATACATTAATTTGTACTTCAAGTAGATAACTTGAGCATCGGGTGAGAAAAAAAGGCTAATGATGAATCTATCCGTGGATGCGAGAAGCCCGGAAAAAATTCCCGTTTGGACATAAGGTTTCCTAATATTCTTCACATTGAGCACCATCACTCGAAATATAGAATAGTCATTTTTTTTTATTAAGAGTCCTCTACTTTCCACCCGAATATAAAGGAAAAATAATTCACAAAATGTAATGGCGTATATGGCAAGACAAATCTTGGTATCATTTAATATCAATACCGATAAGAAAATTGAAAGATTTCTTATCGTCGCGTAGAGATTTAAGACCCAAGAGTTAGAAACATATATGTCACATTGTGGCAAGCAATTCCTAGACAAATTGTAAACATGCCTAGTAAATAATACCAATGAAAATGAAAAACCCAGTAGATACAGCTCAATAATACTAGATATACTAACGAGTGGAATAATTAAAAAATAGCGAGAGAAAATTTTACTAATTATTTCACTTCCTCGTTCTTTACTAACTCTCGCAAGAAATACCTCCAATCGAACCTGAATGAAAGAATCAGGAATAGAAGCGAGTGTCGTACAAAGAAAATACACATTGAGTATAATCAAAACACTTTCTTTATCGAAAAACGCCGCTGCTGTTGGTATCAGGAAAGCACTACCAAGGCTAAACACATTAAATATAGTAACTCTATTCAACATCATGGTTACTTATGCAGATTTAGTGTATATAGCGCATTCCGCACACTATAATATAGAATCAAAGCGTATAACTTCAATTTTCTGGTTATATACATCTTTGAACGATATCTGGAGAGGACAATTATATGACCTCGAATAAGGTACTTTAATCTTGAGTAAAAACCACTTCCTTTGGACAACTGGATTGTTGAATCAGAGGTATAGAATCTACATTTGACTTCTGAAAGATATGCTCGCGTATTCGACTTTCTGAGAATGTTCATTATTCCGAGCCCTTCATACCCTCTTAACTGCCCATAATAAGGGGGAGGTGAGCTAGTTTTTTTTCTGATAGCTGTTAAAGCTTCTTCACCAGTAGCGTTGGAGACATATTCCTTAAGTCCGATACTGTAGCCACCTTGTCTGTTTGAAAATCCAATACAATGTGAGAAAACCACGTAGTATTCTAGCTTAGCTGCTAAATCAAATAAAAACTCAGCTAGTTTAGCTGTATCGAAATAATCATCGCAGTCAATGAAGATACACCAGTTTCCACTAGACTTCCTATAAGCTTTGTTCTTTGAATAAGTTACCCCCATATTTTTTTTGTTAAGAAAGACCTTTACTCCGTATTGACTACAGAGAGCTAGTACATTTTGTCTTTCATCATCTCGACTAAAATCGTCGACTACAATTACCTCGTAGTCAAAAGTTTCTGGTAATTTGATGATAGATTCTATGCATCTTATAAGAAGCTCACTATTATTGAAGTGAGCTATACAGAATGTATACTTCATATTTTAAAAGTCTGTTGCTATCTTACAGACTTCTTTACTCAGAAATAACTCAAGGTCTGAAGGTATTCCTAATCCATACATGCCATTAGCTTCTGCTCCAATATTGTATACACCTATTTTCTTCTGTGCTTCTGCCATATAAGTATATACGGGAGCTACATAAAATTCGCCACCGCTACGAATATTCTGATCTACCATGTGATCTGCAAATTTGCAAAAATCAGAACCTTTTGCAAAATTGTATATACCAACTGTAGCTTCGTCAGACACCACTACTTTTTCAACTACCTCTTTGACAAGGCCATTTGGATCAACTTTAGCATATGACCATTTCGGGTCATATGCTTTCATCGTTAGCATACTACCATCCAAACCTCGCAATGCCATATCTTCAATGTATTCATTAATATCTACATCTACATATTGGTCAGAATTGGCAATCATAAGAGGCTCATCATTATCTATAAATGAACTGGCCTTCAGAACTGTAATTGCAGCTCCTTCAGTTATCCCATCGATTCCAACGATCTCGCAGCCACCACAAGCTTTATTAAGAATAATATCTAGCCTGTACTTTTTAATATGTTCATTCTGACAAACAAATATAAAACGATGTTCACATTTAGGTCTGAGATTGTTTATTACGACTTCGATCATATGCTTGCCATTGACATCAATTAAGGGCTTAGGTAGTTTGAAGCCCTCATTAGCAAAGCGACTTCCTCTTCCTGCCATAGGTACAACAATATTAAGCATCACTTTCTCTCTCCAAGTATTTGTCGTTAAGGGCTCCAGGTAGCTTAACCACAGCAGTAACTGTGTCTTCTAAGGCTAGAAAATCGGTATACTCTCCTGGGTTAATTCTTAATATATCTCCTGAATTTAGTATCACGTCTTTCATTTTTGCTTTACCTGATACAATAACAGTTATTTCTGTCGCTACCTTATGGCAGTGACTAGCTTCGAACTCTCCTTTACTAAAATGTTGTAATGCTACTTCTACATCTGTTGTCTTGAACAATGTAGGTTCGAAACCTCCGACAAACCATCCCCTAACGAAGTCGTTAATATTATACTTATCCATTGTCAATCTCGAATAAATAGGCTTTCATTCCTACCATCAGCTTCTCCTCATTCCATTTTATCACATCTGTTCCAATTAATTTTTTATCATCTATGTATAACTCAAACTCTATAATACTAGTAGTTTCATTTGGAATATAAATATCACTTGCCAAAAAGCTCAATTTTCTAACGTTAGAAAATATCCCGTTAATATATTCTAACGCATTAGCTTTACCTGAAACTGATACAGATGGATCTAACAACTCGAATTCTTCAGATAAAATACGACCTACACTTGAGATGTCTTTTTCATTAAATGAATAGATATAATTTTTAGTTTTTTCTAGCAACGTATTTTTAACATTTTCATTTTCTTCAGACACTCTTAGTTCAAATGCTTCTAACGCATGTTCATCGCTTATATGAAAATACTTAGACTTATCAACTTCAATAGCTTTCACTCTTCCTTCTTTTAGGATAATTTCGTTCAAAGTTGGAGAAATAAAGAAACTGTCATTCGTCTTTACATCTTTTCTTATCATAGATTTTGCGGCCTCAATAAACATTCTTGCCGTCTTGAAGTAATAGAGGCCAGCTATAGCTTGTTTGCTAATTGGCATTTTTTCAGCAGCTTGTGTTACATAACCCTGATAATCAGTTTTGACATAGGACCACTTGGGATGAATCGCTTCGAAAGTCAAGACACCAGCATCTATATTTTCGTCAGAAAAATGCTCAATATACTCACTCAGATCGAACTCTAATACCTGCTCAAAACTAGAAATAATTAGAGGACTATCAAGTTCTAAACTTTCAATAGCTAACAAAGCAGAACAAGCAGCTCCTTGTGTATCACCGTTTATTGCGCAAGTGTAAATATCATCTCCGAGTAATGAAACAACTTTATTCAACTGATATTTCTCAGCTTCTTTTTGAGGCACAGCGACGGTTATTCTTTTATCCATCTGTAAGTTGATAAAAGGCTTCGCAGCTCTCTCTAAAAGTAATTTACCTTCAATTTCACTCAAAATTCTTGGAAATGCATTCTGCTTATTTACTTTGAAAGTATTTTTCCCAGATAAAGGTATTAAAATATTAAGCATTACGTTCAACTTCCTTTATGAAATTTGTTATATTATCAAAGTTCACGTCATGAATTGATTCAACTTTTAAGACATTAGCCCCAGATGCTGTCGCCGCCTTAATTCCATTTTCATTATCTTCTACGATTACACATTCTGAAGGGCTAAGTCCTAATTTTGATATTGCCAGATTGTAAATTTCAGGGTCTGGCTTACCTTTGACAACGTCTTGGTTAGATAAATAGAAGTCTAAGTACTCGATTAAAGAAGATTTTTCCATCATTACCTTAACTGTATTCCTAATAGAATTCGAAGCAACTGCCAAGTGATAGCCTTCCTCCTTGAGTTTAGATAGTGCATACTGATGATGAAAAACTGGTTTGCAAAGTTGATGGGTTATATCCATTGTGTACTGCTGCTTCATCTCGTTGATGAAACTATGAAGAGAACTAGGTAACACATAGGTCTTAGAAAGCATTTTTAGCTTCTGACCTGTTGATAAGCCATCAAAAGTGACCAAATGATCATGACGACTAATTGTGAGGCCAAATATTGCCAATGCCTTATTCAGTGCCTCGTAATGCCAATCTTTAGCATCGATCAGTACGCCGTCCATGTCAAAAATGACGGCTTTAATTTTTTCACTCATTAAAAAACACCTTAGCTTCAACGGGAAAGTCCGTACAAATACTCAATTTGTGCGCACATTGAGGCGCCTGTTTTAATAGTTGCTTCAGTTCATTCCAATACCTTTTGTGGCAGAGTCCATGTAATTCCGGAGAAACAAGCGCCACCAATTTAGAGTCCTCGACAAACTCTGTTAAAGCTCTTTGGTTGAGTTCATTACTTGAAAAGTTATCTAGCCAAATACCTTTACATCCCTCATAGAGGCTGACTTGAGGCTCCAGATCAGAATAACGTGAATAGTAGGTTAGATTCGATTTAGCATAGCCAAGCATATCTGGAACCGACATGTCGAAGAAAAAGTGAGGATTATCTATGTCAAAAGACATTAGTAAAGTTTGAAGACCGTCTGCTTTTATATTTAGCGCCAACGGTGATTGGGGGTACCTTGAACACTGTTCCAAAAACTCTGCAAAGCTAATACAATTATCATTGGGGACGTCATGGCTAATCACGAGTTGTCCGTTAAAGTCTCTCACATCAGTTTCTATCCCAAAACCGTTTTGAAGAGCCCTATCGAAAGCCCCTTGCGAGTTGTGTTCAGTCTTAGACCGCCACATGCCCCTGTGTGCAATTATTTTCATAAATATTAATCTATTAATATCACATTGAGTACGAAATGAAGTAGTATCTACCGAGTTTGGATCATCTTTGGTGTACTCTGTATCTATGAACGCATAGTATCACCATGGTTTACCCGATTTCAGCCGAACCATTATATATATATGCTGCGTTGTAGCAACGGTATGCACGCTACCTACCTGCCAGATATCTTACGATGTGATGGAGCCCTCAGTCAAAAACTCGCATTCAACTAACATTGGCCCCGGTTTTAGGTTTTTCCCAATACAGTCGCTCAAACTCATTGGGTGTTAGGCCACCACTATATTGACGGAGTCTAAATTAGCTGTAGTAGCCCGTGATATATCGAATTATGTGCTCCCTTGCTTCGTTAAAACTCCAATAGCCCTACACTGGTATCCAGTATGTCTTTAGGCTTCTGAAGAATCGCTTCATCGGACTATTAACCAGCAATTATCTTGCCAATATAAGCTTTGCTTGATTTGATACTGCCACAACAGTTGCCGATGAGAACGACTGGTGTAATGTCTTCCTTGATCGCTGTGGAACATCACGCTTTTGGGGTTTCATCGTGTTTCAAGCGCCATAGAGAGTACTTTCCCTATCAGGCGATACTTACATCGTCCAACCAATTGGCTTTCTCGCGAATAGGTCGATGATAACAGCAAAATACATCCAACGCTGTCCCACCCAGACATACGTCACATCACCGACCCAGACTTGATTGGGAGCAGTAACGGGAAATTGCCGATGCAGATAGTTTGGAATTTCTACGTGCTCTTGTGATACCTTTCGATAACGGTGCTTCGGAGTTTGGCCGCTTACTAACCCTTATAATTTCATTACTTTAGATGTTCGCTAGCGTGTCAGCCCCCCATGGGCCGTCACCATGTCGGCAATGCTTCTCGCACCAGTAGAGCCGTTACTTGCCGTATGAACTTCTTAAATGAGACTCTTTAGTTTCACCAACTTTCGCGAAACACGCATGGGGCGACAACGCCAGTAATTGTAACTGCTGCGGTGGACACTGAAAACATGACGCAAGGTTATTACTCTAAAGCTCTGCCCGAGTTTCTCTATTATCGAGAGTTATTCAGTGAGTCCAATATCAACAGATATTTAGCCTTTTTTTAATATTTCCTTGTGCTCTTCAAGGCGTGAAAGTTTCTTCTTCAGCTCTCGTATCTCAGTTTGCTCTGGTGTCATTGGTGCCCTTTCTCTCTGGCTTGAGCGCCTTACCAACTTATCCATTGTCGATTTACCAACATCCATGTTTTTTACAGCTACAACAACGGTATAGTTTTGGTCGAGAACAAGTTGCACTGCTGCGCGTTTGAATTCCGCCCTGAAAGTGCGCCTGGTCATTGTTCACCTATCATACTATGGGGTATATCTTAAGACCTCTAATCAGGTGGCCAAATTCACTATGCCACTACAAGGGAACGTTTAAAGTTTAAAATAGCGTACTCTAGGTATAGGTATGTCTTTACGCCTCCAAGCAGTTGAAAAAATATATTGTGCCATAACAAAAATAGGCAAACTACAAAATTCGTTTGCTGAAACTGGCCCCATTGGATTTAGATTAAGTAATGCTATACTCCACCGATTAGAACTATTAGGAACATAACTATGATCATCGTAACTGGCGGTGCTGGCATGATTGGCAGCAACATCATCAAAGCACTCAACGAACAAGGCATCAATGACATCTTAGTTGTCGATAACCTAAAGAACGGTAAGAAGTTTCAAAATCTAGTCGACCTTGATATTGCTGATTACATGGATCGTGATGATTTCCTAACTCAAGTCATGGCTGGTGATGACTTTGGTCCTATTGAAGCCATTTTCCACGAAGGCGCATGTTCTGCGACGACTGAGTGGGATGGTAAGTACATGATGCTCAACAACTATGAGTATTCAAAGGAACTGCTTCATTACTGCCTTGAGCGTGAGATTCCTTTCCTTTACGCTTCTTCTGCTGCAACTTACGGTGAGACAGATACCTTCATCGAAGAGAAGCAGTACGAAGGCGCATTAAACGTCTATGGTTACTCAAAGCAACAGTTCGACAACTACGTTCGTCGTATCTGGAAAGATGCAGAAGAACATGGCGAGAAGCTGTCTCAAGTAACAGGATTCCGTTATTTCAACGTCTATGGTCCTCGCGAGCAGCACAAAGGTTCTATGGCTTCAGTGGCATTCCACTTAAACAACCAAATGAATGCGGGAGAAAACCCGAAGTTGTTTGCAGGTAGCGAAACTTTCAAACGAGATTTCGTCTATGTAGGCGATGTTGCAGCTGTTAACCTTTGGTTTATGCAAAATAGCGTATCAGGAATATTCAACCTTGGTTCTGGTAACGCTGAATCTTTTGAAGAAGTTGCCAAAGCGGTAATTAAGTACCACGGCCAAGGCGCTGTAGAAACTATCCCATTCCCTGAGCACTTGAAAGGTGCCTATCAAGAATATACTCAAGCGGATTTAACTAACCTGCGCGCGGCGGGCTGCAGCCATCAGTTTAAAACTGTTGCAGAAGGTGTTGCTGAATATATGTCGATTATCAATAAGTAACTCCGCGACTTCAAATATCCAGAGTTCCTGCTTTGAACTCTGGATATTTGCAGATTAGAATACAGCGTTTATAAGAGTCTCGTGGGTTAACTGATGAATATTTTAATGGCACTGTCCCAGTTAGAAGTAACTGGAGCAGAAGTGTATGCGACAACTGTAGGCAATCAGCTAACTAGACGCGGTCATACCGTTCACTACGTATCGGATACTCTAACTAAACCATTCCTAGGTCAGTTTTTTAAGCTTCGCTTCAATAAACGCAGTATCCCTCGCCGGTTTTGGCATGTCGCTTATCTTGCCTACCTCATCAAAAAGCACAATATTCAACTGGTTCACGCTCACTCACGCGCATCCAGCTGGAGCTGCCACGTAGCATGCAAAATCACTGGCACTCCCATGGTGACAACAGTACATGGCCGCCAACCAGTACACCGTTCACGTAAAGCATTTCATGCCATGGGTGATAAAGCGCTTCCAGTGTGTGAAGCGATTGAGCAGCAACTAATTGAAGAACTGAATGTACCCGCATCTCAGTTAACAGTAAGCCGAAATGGCATAGAGACTCAGGCGTTTTCGCCTACTGAGCCCCCGAATAACACTAAACCTATCATCACGATTGTCGGTCGTTTGACTGGCCCTAAGGGAGATCTGTGCTTTAGGTTACTGAATGAATGTTTAGACCTTGAACAATACGATGTGCGAGTGCTGACCGGGTCAGCCATGGAAACTAGATTTGAGAAGTTCGCAAACAAAGCATCATTCCCAGGCTATACCAACGATGTTGCTCAAGTACTACGACAGTCAGACCTGGTAATTGGTGCTGGGCGAGTCGCCATGGAATCTTTATTGTGTGGTCGTCCGACACTCGCGATTGGCGAGGCTATTTCAATCGGCGTAATCGATGAGCATAATCTGTCTCACGCGATGGCGACAAACTTTGGCGATATCGGCCCAAATATACTCGACATCGATTTTAGCTCTATTGCTCAAGAAGTAGAAAAAGGTCTGAATCAGGCATCGTGTGATCCTGCAGTGACAGAAGCCATACGTAATAAATACGACCTCGACAATATCGTCTCCCAAGTTGAATCAGTTTATCAAGATGTGGTGATCAGCAAACTGCAGAAAGAGATGCCTATCTTGATGTATCACCGCTTTATCGACAACGAATCGAAAAAAGGAACGCGCGGCCCATACATCGATATTAAGTTGTTTGAAAAGCATCTTCAGTTGCTAAAACGCTTGGGCTTTGAGAGCCTTACTTTTGAAGATTTCGCAAACAAAGGGACTATCG
>WJXF01000200.1_pt1 | contig 11189 bp, 11 predicted proteins | sample 9263211 | NCBI WGS metagenome assembly WJXF01 (sample SAMN12697362, study PRJNA563984) | aquatic metagenome | isolation source: water sample from a prawn hatchery tank treated with erythromycin, plated on... | place: Australia | collected 2018-10-17
GTATTTGCCAGCAGACAGCTCTTCAGCGGTATTGAAGCACTTGCCACAAGATTACCATGACGAAATCTTGTTCCGTATTGCTCAATTGCAAGATATCGATCATCAAGTTGCTGTTGATTTGCATGAACTCGTAGAGCGTTGCATCGAAAAAGTATCCGCAAGTCAAAGCACGCCGTTATCAGGTGTTAAGCAAGCTGCAGATATCATTAACCGCTTTGAAGGTGACCGTGGTTCATTGATGGAAATGCTGAAGTTGCATGATGAAGATGTTGTTAATGCAATCGAAGAAAACATGTTCGACTTTATGGTTCTTGGCCGACAACGCGAAGAAACCATGGACATGTTGGTGCAGCAAATCCCGCTAGAGTTGTGGGCAGTCGCGCTAAAAGGTTCCGATATTACCTTACAGCAAGCTATTAAGCGTTCAATGCCGCAACGTATGGTGAAAGCGCTAGAAGATGACATGGACGCACGCGGCGCTGTTGCGTTAAGTCGAGTTCAAAAAGCACGTCAAGACATCATGCAAATGGTACGTGAGCTGGATGAATCTGGTGAAGTTCAGCTGCTTCTCTATGAAGAGCCAACGGTGGAGTAAGGTCATGCTAGAGACAAAATCAAGTACTATGCGATTGCCTCCGAACGGGTATCGTTTACACCGTTTTCCGCCTTTAGCGCAACCTAAGACTATCGAAGACGAATTCGGGCTAGATAACCAAGGCTGGCAAGAACCTCAAATTGATATCCAACAGCAACTTGAAGAAGGTTTTCAACAAGGTTTGCAACAAGGACATGAGGAAGGCTTACGCCAAGGTATCGAACAGGGCAAGCAACAAGGTCTGTTGGAAGGTCAAAAAGAAGGTTTCCAAAAAGGCTTTGTTTCCGGTGAGCAGTCTGGAAAGCAAGGCTTTTTGGAGGCGGCGAAGCCTGTCAATGAACTTTTTCACGCCCTTTCTCGTTGGCAAGATGAAAAAGAACAGCAACAACGCCATATGATTTGTGAACTGGTACAAAAGGTAGCTCAGCAAGTGATTCGTGCCGAGCTCACTTTAATGCCTCAGCAGATCCTAGCTTTGGTGGACGAGACATTGTCTGCCATGCCTGGTAAAGCGGAAACAGTAACTGTGCATTTAAATCCGCAAGATTTAGAGCGTATTACTCACATCAATGCTGATTTGCCGCAATCTTGGAAACTGGTCCCTAATACGGAGCTTCCTATTGGTGGCTGTCAGTTAGTGACTGATGACGCAGAAGCGGATGCGAGCTGCGACTCTCGTTTGGAAGCCTGTATGGACAATGTAAAGCAACACCTTTTGGATGAAGTCAGTATTCCACAGGTAGAGTCTGAGCATGAGTAATACCCTAAGCCATGAACTATTAAGTGAGCGTTTGAGCGAAGCCTTGGCTTCGCTTGATTCAATCCCTGTTGCTCGCGTAACAGGGCGATTGATAAAAGTAAACGGCTTAATGTTACAAGCCGTAGGGTGTCGGTTTAAGCTTGAGCAGCGTTGTCTCGTAGAAACCGCGGAAGGCGATATGATCGAAGCGCAAGTTGTGGGCTTTGAACACACTATTGCTTACCTCATGCCTATCCGCCGTTTAGGCGGTCTGTTTGCAGGTGCAAAAGTCATCCCTCTTGATGGTGACAGTACCGTGCAGCTAAGCTCTCAGTGGTTAGGACGCGTACTGAATGGTTTAGGTGAGCCGTTAGATGATGGGGCACCGCTTAAGGGGGGGGATCGAGTTTCACTTGAACCAAAACCGATTAACCCACTGAAGCGACGCCCAGTTGATACACCACTCAACGTAGGCGTGCGAGCGATTAATGGACTATTGACGGTAGGCAAAGGCCAACGTATTGGTTTGATGGCTGGCAGTGGCGTCGGTAAAAGTGTGTTAATGGGGATGATCACCAAAAACACGGAGGCCGATGTAATTGTGGTCGGGCTTATCGGTGAGCGAGGCAGAGAAGTACGTGAGTTCATCGAGAGAAACTTAACCCCAGAAGCGCGCAAGAAAGCGATTATTATCGCGGCTCCTGCTGATGAATCCCCGCTAATGAGGTTAAGAGCGACACTACTTTGTCATCGCGTTTCAGAGTATTTCCGAGACCAAGGCAAAGACGTTCTACTTCTGATGGACTCTCTAACCCGATACGCCATGGCACAGCGCGAAATCGCTCTTTCGCTCGGTGAGCCTCCAGCTTCTCGTGGTTATCCGCCCTCAGTCTTCAGCGTGTTACCTCAACTATTAGAGCGAGCGGGTAACAGTGAAAATCAACATGGTAGCTTAACGGCAATTTACACCGTATTGGCAGAAGGGGACGACCAACAAGATCCTGTCGTGGATTCCGCGCGCGCCATCTTAGATGGGCATGTCGTTTTATCGCGTCAACTGGCTGAGCAAGGGCATTATCCCGCGATAGATATCAACGCGTCTATTAGCCGTTGTATGAATACTTGTACGCAGGCCGCACACAGCACGATTGCGAATAACTTCCGTCAAATGTACTCCAACTACCTTCAGGTTAAAGAGTTACTGCCATTAGGGGGTTATCAACCAGGACAAGATCCTGAGTTAGATCAATCTGTTGCTATGTATCCAAATTTGCGTGCATATCTACAACAAGCTGCCAACGAGTCTGTAGATTACCCAACCAGTTTGACCGAGCTCGCGCAGCTTTTTCAAAGTGCTTAATCAAATGGGAGTGACAAGGCTGAAATGAAATCCAAGTTAAAAGCCGTAGGCAAGTTACAGCAAATGGAAGAAAAACAGCGTGACCGTGTGGGTCAACAACTTGATGCCATGCGTCAGCGTCACTCCCATCTTTCAATGCAATTGGAACAGTTGTCGGCGTTGAAAGGCCACGCTGGACAATCAACCCGAACCGGCCCGACGCTGACGAGCGCGGCTTTGATGAACTTTAATCGTGTTGACCAAATGCTACAAAGAATGCTTCGTCACCACGAGCAAGAGCAAGCCGTTATGCAAGCGGAATGTGCATCTGTACAGAAAACGCTAGAACACAAGCACGCACGCGTTCAAGGGTTAGAAAAAGTGCTTGATCGTTGGCGTACTAAGCAGAACTATGAAAAAGCGAAAAAAGAGCAAAAGATGATTGAAGACATCATTAACTCTCGCGTTAAGCGCAAGATATTATGATGTCTTGTTGACGCTACTAGGAGCGCGAATAATTTCTGCGGTGTCTTAGCCAACCAAACCAGCCTCCAAGCATGATCAACCCTGATCCGAGAGCACCGCCGCCACTGCTGCCGTTGTTACCAAAGCCAGATGTGTTGGTATCGACAGGCTCAAAGCCAGAGTCCCCTTCGCTATGATAATCTTCCGAACTTGCTAAGAGGGCGTTATAACTGGTTTTTACACCTGAGCTGGTTTGGGTCTCAATCCATGTTGCATAGTTCAAAATCTCGGTAAACACACTTGGAATCGCAGCGGATTCGCAAACTGAAGAACCGTAGCTCACAATGCCAATTTGCTGATACATGCCATTATTGTCTTGATAGGTGAGAGGACCGCCTGAGTCACCACGACAGATACCAGTGTAGCTTCGTTCAGGAAATCCATTCGCACATAAACTTTCCTGAGCGTTAAACCCTGTTACCAACGAAGCGCATTGGGTGTCGGTAAGGGGTTTTACTTCTGCCCAGCGTAAATAGTTAGGGGGGCTTTCATCATTGGTTGAGGTCTGACCTAAACCGAATATCTGATAAACTGACTTGCTGCTGTAGTCTCCAAAGTCTTGCGGTAAAGTGATGGATTGGACGTTATCGGTGATAGGTCTAGTCAATTCAAGGACAGCGATGTCATTAATCCATAAATCGCTAGGCACATAATCAGGATGAATCGTGATAGAGCGAACATCTTTGAATTCTTCAACAAACACGTCATTCATCGTAGGGTTTTTGACTAACACTCGTAGGTCGTTGATTGTCCAGCCGTCAGTAAAAACGCTTGGTTCTACGCAGTGAGCCGCAGTTAAAATGAAGCGGTCGTTTACAATGGTTCCCCCACAAATATTGGCAAACTGATTAGCGCCAGTTTTATGTAGAATAAGACGTGCAAAAAAAGGAAGTTGGTTTTGGGTAGCCTGCTGACCCCCAATAATTGCCGTGGAGATCCCTTGTTTTGAAAGGCGGTTATCATTTTCTACTTCAGCGGTCGTACTCAAAGATACTGCAAAACAGAGTGCGCTTAGCCATATTTGATACTGCTTCATAAACCATCCTTGGATGAAAAGTGCTCTTCTAACTTTATACTAGTTTTTCAGTGAATGTGCTTAACAAAAGTTTCTAATAGTTGAATGATTGTTGTAGCCAAGATCGCAACAGATGAAACGATTCAAGCTTTAGCTTGTGTGGCGGGCATACAAAGTAAAGCTGTTGATGAGGATTAATGACGGGTTCACCCAGCTCGATTAGCTGACCATATTTGATGTCATCCTTCACAAACAAGCGATGAGTGACCAATAACCCCAAACGACGAGTTGTGGCCTGGACGGCTTGTATCGACATGTTAAAAGTGATTGGTTTTTTATTTTTAGGTCGCTGGATACCCGTCGCGTCCTGCCACACGTTCCAGTCGTTTTTTCTTCGCTCGTTAGTAACTTCAATGATGGGATACTGCTTTAAGAGTTGAGTGATGTTTGAGTCCTTTGTCGTCGCTAACAATTCAGGGCTGCACACCAAAACCAGTTCATCTTCACTGAGCTTTTCGCAGTAGTAATCCTGCCATTCTTCGGGATTTCCATGCACCAAGGCCGCGTCGATACCTTCTTGTTCTAAATTGAATCTGCCAGACAGGTTTGATAAACGAACGTCTAATTGAGGAGCAAACCCTTGTAAATCTGACATTCGAGGAATCCACCAGTGAAGAGCCAATGAATTCACCATATTGAGCGTAACACGCTGCAAGTTCTGATCTTGGATGAGTGCTTCCGTTGCATCGACAATTTGCTCTAAAGCGGGTGCCACCTTCCTGTAATACTTTTTACCGTCCGCGTTGAGTTGAACTTGTCTGCCTATGCGATCAAATAGAGGCTTGTTGACTTGACTCTCCAGCGATTTAATTGCCTGACTTACGGCTGAGTGGCTCACACTTAATATCTGTGCTGCTTCTGTCATGCTGCCAGACTCAGCTACTGCAACAAATGCGTAGATGGACTTTAAGGGGACTAGTTTCCGCATAATTTAAAAACCGTAGCTGGTGATAGATAAGTTAAACTGTAAGTTTTTCTTACATCAATGGTTAATATTACTCGCTATTTACGATAAGTGATGTCTTTTAAAATGCTCCATATATTAAGGAGTATTGAATGAATGCTGTAAATAAATCTATCCTTTTCATGTTGATGTCTACGTTAAGCTTATCTGTTACTGGACTGTTAGCAAAGCAGTTGTCAGGCGAACTTTCCGTCACACTATTTAGCTTCTTACGTTTTTTGGTGCCTGCGCTTATCTTGCTTATCTTACTTCGTGTGAAAAACCTTACCTTTCCTAAAGCGGGCACGCTAAAGCCTATTTTATTGCGTGCTCTTTGTATCGGTTTGTCACAACTTTGCTTTATCGCGTCATTACAAACGTTAACGCTCGTTGAGGGGGTCGTTTTGTTTGCTACTGGCCCATTATTTATTCCCTTGGTTGAAAAGCTGTTCATGAGGGGGCGCATTCGTGTTTCAACATTGGCGGCTTTAGCAATGGCGTTCACTGGTGTGGTTATGTTGGCGGGCGGTGGAAGTGAGATCACATGGCGAGCGGATTTATTGCTCGGCTTGGCTGGTGGACTCTTCAATTCTGGTTCTCAGCTTACGTTATATAAAGTGAGTAAAACAAATATGTCGCCGCTAGAAATCAACTTTTGGGCGTTTGGTTTTGCTGCCGTATTTCTGTTGCCGCTAACTTTGTTTAACGACTTCGACGTGTTACTTAATATGAGTGTTATGGCGCCTGAGATTTCTTCAAATATGCTGTGGATCGGTATGATGTCTCTGATGATCATTAACACCCAAGTTTTTCGCTCCAAAGCATATAAACTGGCAAGCAGTGGCTCTCAACTTGCACCACTCATTTTTACTAACTTATTGTTCACTGCGGTTTGGCAGAGCCTGTTTTTTGAAGACCGAATGAGTCAAAGTCAAATTGTTGGGATGAGTTTAATAGTGCTCGCAATCATACTGAACACATGTTGGGTTCGCTTTACGGCGCATCGCAGTGGCGGTTTACAAGCGAGAACTTCTTAGTCTGTCGGAAAATGAAGGGGGCAGGTAGATAAATTGGTCGTGTGGTTTGATTTTTCCTGAGTATGGGCTAGCGTCAAGAAAGGTTCAAGGAGAGAAATCATGCTTACGCTAAATTATTACGTCGAAATTTCGGCGACACCGCAACGAGTGTGGGAAGTGCTAACCGATGTTGAGTTGTATAAACGTTGGGCGCAAGCCTTTTCACCGCAGTCTCAATTTGAGGGAGCTTGGGAAGAAGGAGGTGGCATCACTTTTTTTGATCCAGATATGGGCGGGACAAGGGCGATCATAGATACGGTGCTACCGCTTCAAAAACTTGAATTTCATCATGTTGCCATTTTTAATCCGGATAATCGTCAACAACTCGATGCTGACCTAGCATCTAGGTGGATCGGATCGCGAGAGATCTACCAGATCGATACCAACAACGATCGTTTACTACTCAATGTTACCATTCATACTCACAACGACTTTGTTTCTATGTTTAATCACGGATGGGAAAAAGCCTTACCCTTGATAAAAGCCATTTGTGAAGAGCAAGCTTAGGGTTCTTGCTTATCTTGGGCTGACGATGCGTTGCCTGAAGGTATACAATAGCACGCAAGATAGCGCACCTAAGAGAGTGGATGATGGAATTTAAAGTTGATACCCACACACATACGTACGCCAGTGGTCACGCGTACAGTACCTTGATTGAAAATGCAAAGTTGGCAAAAGAGAACGGGCTGGATATGTTCTGCACGACCGATCACGCAGAATCAATGCCGGGTGCGCCTCATTACTGGTTCTTCTCTAACCAGAAAATTCTGCCTCGCTTTCTTGAAGGCGTTGCGATTATTCGCGGCGTTGAATCTAACATTATGAATACCGAAGGCGACATTGATATTCCACTGAGTGTGGACCGCAACTTAGATTGGGTGATTGCGAGTTTTCATGAACCCGTTTTTCGTCCTGCAAACAAGCAAACTCACACGGAAGCACTTGTTAATGTCATTCAGAGTGGCCGTATTGATGCGCTCGGTCATCTTGGTAATCCAAATTTCGACTTTGATTTTCAGACCGTTTTAGCGTGCGCGAAAGAGCACAATGTCGCGATTGAAATTAATAACACCACGCTGAAAGGCAACAGCCGAGTAGGCAGCGTAGACCGTTGCCACGAGATTGCACAAATCGGGAAAGATCTCGGTGTTTTCTTCACCACGGGCAGTGACGCGCACTTCTGTCACGATGTTGGTAATCTGGAGTTGGTTGGAGAGTTAATGGACAAAGTGGGTATTGATAGCAAGAAAGTGATTACTCACACCGCTCAGCAGTTTTTGTCTTTCTTAGCTTTGAGAGGCCGTAAACCAATTGCAGAATATGACAGCATTCTCAACGCATAAACTTGATTACATTTAAGGTATGCACCCGACGCCAGATTGCTTTACACTGCGACCCGGAAATATTCAAATAAGCTAGTTTTTCGCCTTTTATGGCGTAGGTTATTTGGGTGAATAAAGCCGACACAGAATTCGGCACTATAAATGGAGAAGTGAAAAATGTTACGTCCTTTAGTCCTAGGGTGTGCGATTGCGTTTGGCTCAACATACGCAATGGCAGAAGCGGTTGATTTAAAACAAAACATGAAACAGATGAAGATGGAATTCAAACAGGCGGCAGAAGCATCTGATGTCGAAACCATGAAATCTGCGATTGATAGCTTGCAAGCGATTGTTGAACAATCTAAGCGTGGTAATTACCCACCAGAGAAGTTTGATACTTACTTAGAAGGCTTTAACAAACTGACGGTAACGCTAGATAAGATTGAAGCGGATCTTGATGCGGGCAAGCTACAAGAAGCAAAAGCTCAACTGCGTGAAATCGATAGTCTTCGTGAAGAGTACCACGACAAGCGCAATCCAAGCATTTGGAGCAAGTTGTTCGGCTAATTATCTACTGAGCGGAGCATTTGCTCGTGGCAGTGGGTTACGCGTTATTTCTAAGTAATGAATGAACACATTATCAGCCTGCCATTTCGGCGGGCTTTTTTGCGCCTGTCAATCGATGCATTCAAGAAAACCTGTGAGGTAGCAAGCACTTATTGATCCTGTTTTTGAGCTATCACTCAAAATTGGTTACGCTGTGTGAAATTTGTTAAGTCACCGTTATGCGTAGATTAATTCCTTTTTACCGCTCGATGTTATTTGCTAGTGCTCTCAGTTGGGTGCTAGTGACACTGATGCCTGTTATCAATGCTCATGGTAACAGCATGGGCGTGTGGGCGACGCTATGTACGCTTAACGGATTTGAGTTGGTCCAAATAGAAGAGGGCGACAATTCGGTCAGCCACAAAGGCAAGCCTTGTCCGTTTAGCCACTTCTCGACTTTTCATCACGATACACTTCCAACGACACCGATACTTTCAAGACAGAGCTTGGTGACTTCTGACAGCTACGCTTATTTGGCTCTAAGTGTGCGATTTGAAACACCAGTTCCTCGAGCGCCGCCAGTTTCCCTTTTCTCATAACGAAAACAATTACACGATACCCAAGTAACCTCGAGATGCTTGGTTCAGCGAGAATGACTTGGTTTGTAGACGCGGCGGCGATTTAAAGGTCTAGTGGGTCTAAATCAAGATATCGACAACAAAGTATACAAGCCAAGACAACTCGCCCTTCGGGAGCGTGTCATTGCTCCGATTGCTGCTTCAAACAACTTGGAAAGAGTTGTCTATTACACAGCGTTGTTTTCTTTGCACTCGAATCAATGACAACGCTCTGAATCCAGCATCTTGAAGTCACTTGGGTATATAGTCAGCAACACTGCCACTTCGAGCAGTGGTACTCCCAAATCTAAGTCAAATAGCGCCGCATACGAATGCGTATGTGCAGGATGCGTTTGGCTGAATTTGGGTGTTCAACAATGAAAAAAGGAAAATACACATGTTGAGAAACTCGGCAAAGCCTCAACTCAAGGAAGCCTCACGCGCAAAATCCATCTACTTTATGACGTGGCGATGGCACTTCTACGCAGGTTTGTTCGTCATTCCATTTATGCTCATGCTTTCCCTCACGGGGTTGGTGATGTTGTTTGATGATGAAATCGAACTGGCTCGATACGAAGCGACATTGCAAGTTTCACCACAAGAGCAAATGGTTCCTGTCTCTGCACAATTAGAAACCGTAAAGCAGGCGTATCCCGATTTTAATGTCACTCAATTTGTACCTGCTAAAACCGCCGATATTGCCAACCGATTCTCGATTCAAAACCAAGAAGGCAGCTCGCTGATTGTTGCAGTAAATCCTTACACAGGAGACGTACAAGGCACCATTAATCGTGGTGATAGCATCTATGAACTGATGAACAGCATTCACGGCACCTTGCTCATCGGCGACCTAGGCGACCGTTTAATTGAAATCGCCGCAAGTCTGGGGATTTTGCTGTTGGTGTCTGGTTTGTACCTTTGGTTACCTAGAGACAACGCCAGCCGCGCTGGCTTTTTGAAAATTCGCCTTAACAGTGGCCTTCGAATTTTGATGCGTGACCTGCATGCGAATTTAGGTGGTGTGCTGTCGATTGTTCTGTTGTTCTTTTTGATTTCAGGATTGTCGTGGGCAGGGATCTGGGGGGCGAAAATGGTGCAAGCTTGGAATACCTTCCCAACCTATTACACATGGGGTGAGAAACCAGAGTCGACACTGACACACAAAGACCTGAATCATGGTGCATCAGAAGAGATGCCATGGAACTTAGAGCTTGCTGCTGTGCCTGAATCGAAAGACAAACCCGCTCATGATCATGCCAATATGAAGGAAGAGATGGCATACGCAGGCAACCATGATGCGCTCTCTATTGATGATATCATCCTCAAGGCTGAAATGATGGGCTTCACTGGCTATAAGCTGTTTTTGCCACGCTCTGAGACGGGCGTTTACACCGTTGCAGCTAACTCCATGGGTGGCGATATCTCCGACCCAAGACAAGATCGCACCAGCCACTTTGACCAATATTCCGGTCGCTTGTTGGTGGACGTCACGTGGCAAGATTACAGTTTGTTTGCCAAGTTCATGGCGGCAGGTGTGTCATTGCATCAAGGCGATGTCAGTGTGTTTAACAAAGTGCTCAACGTGGTGTTCTGTTTGGCGTTCATCTTAATCTCAATCACAGGTGTGGTGATGTGGTGGATTCGTAGACCAAGTCGCAGTGCTGCATTAGGGGCACCACCTAAGTTTCAGCAAGATGGCATTTGGAAGCTTGGTTTGGCAACGTTAGTCGTACTGTGCTTGGCGTTCCCGATGGGCGGTTTGGCAATTGTTACGGTTCTCGCACTGGATTGGCTGTTGTTCAACCGCGTCGAGAAGCTGAAAACGGCGTTGAATTAGTAAAGACAAAGAATGGAATAGTAAAAGAGCCAGCGAAGTGCTGGCTCTTTTTATTTCTGGTAAATCTCCAGCGGCAAGCCATCTGGGTCTTGGAAGAAGGTAAAGGCTTTGCCTGTGAATTCGTCAATACGAATTGGCTCAACTTCAACGTCATTCGATTCTAGGTAGGCTTTCACCTGTTCAACATCATCAGTCAAAAACGCGAGATGTCGTAGCCCTTGTGCTTCAGGAAAGCTCGGTCTCTCTGGTGCGCTCGGAAAGCTAAACAGTTCCACTTGGCTACCGTCAGGTAAAGCGAGGTCAAGCTTGTAGGAGTCTCTGGCTTCACGATAGTTTTCAGCAATGACTTTCAATCCCAACACTTCAGTGTAAAAGCGTTTTGACCTTGGGTAGTCGCTGCAAATGATCGCGACGTGATGAATGGCATTAAACATGGTTAGCCTCTTCAAACATGGTTCGTATCCTCAAGCATGGTTAGTATCGTCGGAGACTAAATGCTCCTTAACGAAGTCGATAAACACGCGCAGACGAGCAGGCATGTATTTGGTTTGTGCATACTGCATCGCGATAGCGCC
>WJXF01000201.1_pt1 | contig 11164 bp, 14 predicted proteins | sample 9263211 | NCBI WGS metagenome assembly WJXF01 (sample SAMN12697362, study PRJNA563984) | aquatic metagenome | isolation source: water sample from a prawn hatchery tank treated with erythromycin, plated on... | place: Australia | collected 2018-10-17
GTAGGACGAAGTCCGTTCTATGTTTCTTAAGAACTCAAACCTTCCAGCTTATCGAAGTAATCTGGGAAAGTCTTTGAGGTACACTTAGGATCGTTAATGGTCACCGGCGTGTCGCTTAACGCAACAAGCGAGAAACACATTGCCATGCGGTGATCGTCATAAGTGTCAATCGCAGCGTGGGTAAGTTTGGCTGGCGGGGTGACAATAATGTAATCCTCACCCTCTTCAACTTCTGCGCCGACTTTACGTAGCTCGGTCGCCATTGCTGCTAGTCGATCTGTCTCTTTTACACGCCAGTTATATACGTTGCGAATCGCGGTAGTACCTTCTGCAAACAGTGCGGTAGTGGCAATCGTCATCGCTGCATCTGGGATGTGGTTAAAGTCCATATCAACCGCTTTGAGCTCACCGACGCGAGAGATTACGTAGTCGTCACCCCATTCGATTTGTGCGCCCATTTTCTCTAGTGCATCAGCAAATTGAATATCACCTTGGATACTCTTTTTACCAATGCCGGTCACTTTAATTTCGCCACCTTTTATCGCTGCTGCCGCTAAGAAGTAAGACGCTGAAGAAGCATCGCCTTCAACTAGGAAATCTCCTGGCGCAACATACGATTGGCCTTTACGAACCACGAACTCTTGGTAGTCATTGTTTTCCACTTCTACACCAAACTGAGCCATGATATGCAGCGTGATATCAATGTATGGTTTCGAAACCAGTTCACCGATAATCTTAATCGTCACATCATCTTGCGCGAGTGGCGCTGACATTAGAAACGCCGTTAAAAACTGACTTGAGATAGAACCGTCGATTTCAACAGTACCGCCTTTGAGGCCTGTACCTAAAATCTTGAGTGGTGGGTAATCTTCGTTTTCAAGGTATTCAACCTCAGCACCTGCTTGACGCAGCGCATTGACTAGGTGACCAATTGGGCGCTCTTTCATGCGCGGTTCACCCGTCAGAACATATTCACCACCACCTAAACATAAAGCGGCAGCAAGTGGGCGCATCGCAGTACCTGCGTTACCCAAAAAGAGTTCTAACGCTTGTGGCGCATCAAATGGCTTTCCTAGGCCTTCAACTTCACATACTGTTTTATCTTCAGACAGTGAATAAGACACACCAAGTTGAGTCAGTGCATTCAGCATATGACGGATGTCGTCACTGTCGAGTAAGTTAGTAAGTCGAGTTTTACCACTTGCCAGCGCTGCAAGAAGTAAAGCTCGGTTAGAAACACTTTTTGAACCAGGTAAGTTGACCTCACCATTGACTTTATTGATTGGTTGTAACGTAAGGCTTTCCATTAAAATTGATATTCCTTGCTCACCCCGCCTTCCTAAGCGGGACGATGAAAAATTCTTCGTACTTGCAGCCTATCTAAATTCCCTTAGTAAAACCAGACCCAAATCACGAATAGCGCTGAATAATTATCTCACCCAGCCGCTGGTAACAAACCCTATCAATATTCCTTATCGACGCGGACCCCATCATCGAAATAGAGAATGCGAACTTTGTCTCCTCGCTCAAACAACATGGTGTTATCGACGTCTTGGATAACATCAATCAACTTACCCTTATCCGTTTCAATCAGTATTTCTACCAATTTATACTCCACTGAAAACTCTTGATTGGCTTGGCTTCGCGCGATGCCTGCCCCTGCAACCGCTCCAACTGCTGTTGCCACTTCTTTGCCGCTGCCTCCACCAAACTGGTTGCCAACTAGCCCACCTACAACGGCACCTAACAGCGTTTCCCATCCAGAGCCTTTCGACTTAACAATATCTTGCTGGGTGATGTATCTCACTGTATCAACCTGACCAAACACCACTTCGTTGACCGGGCGAGCCGTATTTCTTTGGTAGGCTGCATTGGCAATCAAGGGAAAAACCAATATGATCCAAAGTAACTTCTTCATTTTCTTTCCTCATTTCATTCATGGCGATTTATCTCACTGAACTTGATCCCGACCAACTTTGGTTTCCATCCACCTTTGATGCGTTATCTGACCCCAATGGTTTACTCGCCTTTGGTGGAGACCTCAGTGCAGAAAGGCTAATACTCGCCTATCAAAATGGGATCTTCCCATGGTATGGCCCCGGAGAGCCTATTCTTTGGTGGAGCCCATCGCCACGTGCTGTCTTTGATCCTAAGACATTTCAACCGGCCAAAAGTCTCAAAAAATTTCAAAGAAAACTGGCTTACCGCGTGACGATTAACCATGCGACTGAACAAGTCATCGACTACTGCGCCTCGACCCGAAGCAAAGAAGAGACATGGCTTAATCAAGAAATGCGCAATGCCTACAAAACGTTGGCTCAACGAGGAAGTTGCCACTCGGTTGAGGTTTGGCGAGGAGATGAATTGATAGGTGGTTTATACGGAATATCAATTGGGCAAGTTTTTTGCGGTGAGTCGATGTTTAGTTTGGAAACTAACGCATCTAAGATCGCACTATGGTATTTTTGCCGCCATTTTGAACAGCATAACGGTCAGTTAATTGACTGTCAGGTGTTGAATCCTCACTTGGCGTCGCTTGGTGCAATTGAACTCGATCGTGAAGAATTCACCCAAAGACTGCTATCCTATAATAATGAACCACTACTGAAGAACTGTTTCTCAAAACAGCAAATAACCAGTGAATCATGGGGAGAACAATGAGTTCGGATCTGCAACAAATACGCATAGGATTAACCGATTGCCACCCTTGTAGCTATCTGGCAGATAGACAAGAGCGCGTCGCTGTCGCGCTCGATCCGACTATGCATTGTGGTTCGAGCTATGAGGTGTTACTTGCCAATGGATTCAGGCGCAGTGGTGATACCATCTATAAACCGCACTGTGACCTTTGCAGCGCGTGCCAAGCTATTCGAGTGTCTATCCCTGATTTTGTTACATCTCGTAACCAGAAACGACTGTTGAACAAAGCAAAAGCTTTCTCTTGGCAGCTTAAAGAGCAGATGGATGAAAACTGGTTTGAGCTCTATTCTCGTTACATTGAAACAAGACACCGCAACGGGACTATGTACCCACCAAAACAAAAAGAGTTCGCCAGTTTTTCTCAATGTGCCTGGCTCAATACGCAATTTTTGCATATCTACGACCAAGACAAACTTATTGCCATTGCAGTCACCGACATTCTTTCCAACAGCGTGAGTGCTTTCTACACCTATTTTGACCCTGACTATGCGCTTTCTCTGGGTACACTGGCGGTATTATTTCAAATCCAATACTGCCAAGAGCAAGGTAAACAATGGCTTTACCTAGGCTATCAAATCGATGAATGCCCTGCGATGAACTATAAAGTCCGATTTCAGCGTCATCAAAGGCTAGTAAATCAGCGTTGGCAAGGGTAGAATACGCCCCAACTTTACTTAATTCATTTTTATCGGCATTATGCGCCGGTTGAAATCGTCCATTTTTAAAAGAGGATTAAATGGCTAAAGAAGACGTAATTGAGATGCAAGGCACTGTCCTTGATACTCTACCAAACACAATGTTCCGTGTTGAGCTAGAAAACGGTCACGTAGTTACTGCTCACATCTCTGGTAAAATGCGTAAGAACTACATCCGTATTCTTACTGGTGACAAAGTAACTGTAGAGATGACTCCATACGATCTATCAAAAGGTCGCATCGTCTTCCGTGCTCGTTAATCTCTGACTGCCTAGCGCATTCCGAATTATTCGAATACAGACAAAAAAGCGAAGCTCATGGCTTCGCTTTTTTGTTTCTGCTTACTAGGGTCTATTTCCCTAGCGCCTCTTTATAATGCTCGCGACAAACGGATACATAGCGGTCATTGCCGCCAATCGCCACTTGGTCACCCTCTTTAATCGCCACACCGTGTTCGTCAGTGCGAATCACCATGTTGGCTTTACGTCCGCAGTGACAAATGGTTTTTAGCTCGATCAATTTATCGGCCCAAGACAGTAAGTACTTGCTCCCTTCAAACAATTCACCGAGAAAGTCTGTGCGCAAGCCGTAACAAAGAACAGGAATATGCAGTTTATCTACGACTTCGGTCAATTGGTACACTTGCTCTTTACTCAGGAACTGACACTCATCAACCAAAATACAGTGGCGTTTTTCAACTTCATTTAACGCTGAGATCTCTTGATACAAATTAGTCTCGGCATTGAATAGCTGAGCATCTGACTGCAAACCAATACGCGAGCTAACTTTACCAATACCGTAACGGTCATCTAAGGCGGCGGTGAAAATCACTGGGTTCATGCCGCGTTCTTGATAGTTAAAAGAAGACTGAAGAAGAGTGGTTGATTTACCCGCATTCATTGCTGAGTAATAGAAGTACATCTGTGCCACTGTTTGTTACCCGTATAAAAATAATAAAATTTAAAGAAAAGGGCTGAATTAACAGCCCTTCAATATTTGTATTCGTCTCGCTTACTTACGACGCCACGTTGTGCCTTCAGGGCCATCTTCAAGAACAATACCCATTTCTGTCAGCTTATCGCGTGCCATATCTGCATTTGCCCAATCTTTGGCTGCACGAGAGTCGTTACGTAGCTTAATCAGTGCTTCGATTTCTGCCACTTCGTCGTCGCTGCCAGAATCACCTTTTAGGAAAGCTTCTGGATCTTGGTGAAGAATACCGATCACATCTGCTAGTTCACGCATTAGAGAACCTAGCGCACTTGCTGTGGCAACATCTTCTGTCTTCACGCGGTTAATTTCACGCGCCATGTCAAACAGCACAGAGTAGGCTTCCGGTGTGTTGAAATCATCGTTCATCGCTTCAGTGAAACGCTTAACGTACTCTTCACCACCAGCAGCTGGTGTTGATAGGTCAAGACCACGCAAAGAGGTGTACAGACGCTCTAGAGATGCGCGCGCTTGGTTAAGGTTCTCTTCACTGTAATTCAACTGGCTACGGTAGTGACCTGACATCAGGAAGTAACGTACAGTTTCAGGATCATAATGACCAAGCACATCGCGAATGGTGAAGAAGTTACCGAGTGATTTCGACATTTTCTCGCGATCAACCATAACCATGCCACTGTGCATCCAGGTGTTCACGTAATCCGTTCCGTGCGCACAGCATGATTGAGCAATTTCATTTTCATGGTGCGGGAACTGTAGGTCTGAACCACCACCGTGAATATCGAAGTGGTTACCAAGAATCGAAGAGTTCATCGCAGAACATTCGATATGCCAACCCGGACGGCCTGGGCCCCATGGTGATTCCCAAGTTGGTTCTCCTGGCTTAGACATCTTCCAAAGTACAAAGTCTAATGAGCTGCGCTTAGCACTTTCAATCTCGACACGCGCGCCTGCTTGTAGCTGCTCTAGGTCTTGACGTGATAGTTTGCCGTAATCGTCATATTTCGCGATTTCAAACATAACGTCGCCATTGTCGGCAACGTAGGCAAAGCCACGCTCGATAAGCTTTTGAACAAGTTCGATGATCTCAGCGATGTATTCCGTTGCACGAGGCTCGATGTCAGGACGTTTCATGTTCAAAGCATCAAAATCAGCGTGCATTTCACCGATTAAGCGCTCAGTCAACGAGTCACACGTTTCGCCATTTTCATTCGCGCGCTTGATGATCTTGTCGTCGATGTCCGTGATGTTACGAACAAACGTTAAGTCATAGCCTAAGTAGCGTAAGTAACGTGAAACAACGTCAAAAGAAACAAACGTACGACCGTGACCAATATGACAGAGATCATAGATGGTTACCCCACAGACATACATGCCAACTTTGCCAGCATTGATTGGTTTGAATTCCTCTTTCTGTCTTGTGAGTGTGTTATATATCTTTAACATGATCTCTTTCTAATATTTGGGTGAAACAAAATAGTGGCTCAGTATACCAAGTCACGCTCTATTAGGTAATCCCCGATTCGAGCAAAAAGCCATCATTAACACCTATACTCAGGTCTCAACCCTTACTTTTCACGTATTAATGTCTGAAAAGTTAAGTTAGAATCTTGGGCTCAAAGCAAAAACACAGCTAAAGGAAAAAATCATGATCACCCTTCACACAAATTTTGGTGACATCAAAATTCAACTAAACGAAGAGAAAGCACCTGAAACAAGTGCAAACTTCCTACAGTACTGCCGTGATGGTTTTTACGACAACACGTTATTCCACCGTGTTATCGACGGTTTCATGATTCAAGGTGGTGGCATGGAGTCTGGCCTAAAAGAGAAGCCAACTCGTGCACCAATCAAAAACGAAGCAAACAATGGCCTAAGCAACAAAGTAGGCACTCTTGCTATGGCTCGTACTATGGAGCCGCACTCTGCAAGCTCTCAATTCTTCATCAACGTTAACAACAACACTTTCCTAGATTTCCGTAGCGAAAGCCTAGACGGTTGGGGTTACTGTGTATTCGGTGAAGTGATCGAAGGTATGGACATCGTTAATAAGATCAAGGGCGTTAGCACTGGTTCTTACGGCATGCACCAAGACGTACCACTAGAAGATGTACTTATCACTGGTACAACAATCGAAGAATAATCGATAAAAGAGAGCGCGTTATGCGCTCTCTTGCTATTTTACTATGACCACACTTTTTATATCGGATTTACACCTTTCCCCTACTACTCCCGACATCACTCAATGTTTTGTTCGCTTTATGCGTGAAGAAGCGATCCATGCCGATGCCCTTTACGTCCTTGGAGATTTGTTTGAGTTTTGGATTGGCGATGATGACCGCTCGGAATTTGCTTCATCTATCCGAGCTGAATTTAAAACCCTTACAGACAAAGGCATCCCTTGTTTTTTCACCCAAGGCAATCGCGATTTTCTTGTCGGCAAACGTTTCAGCCGTCAAACAGGGGTGAAATTACTCGGTGATGAAACCGTCATAGATCTCTATGGGCGTAAAGCTATTGTCCTACATGGGGACACGCTCTGCACCCAAGATGTGAAGTATCTCGAATATCGTGCCAAAGTTCACCAACCTTGGTTGCAGTGGGTATTCAATCGTATCCCAATGTTCGTTAAAAAGAAGATTGTTAATAAGGTCCAGTCTGATATCAAAACGGATAAACAGACTAAATCACTCGATATTATGGACGTGACTCAATCTGAAGTCGAAAATGTCATGTTGCATCACGGTGTTGATCTCATGATACATGGGCATACGCATCGACCAAACGTGCATTCGTTCCAGGTTCTAGAAACGGACTATACTAGAATTGTGCTAGGTGACTGGTACACACAAGGCTCTGTCTTGGTGTACGATAAAGATGGGTTTGAATTGCAACAACGACCTTTTGTAGGTTAAGTCACTTATTTTTCACGTTATTTAGTTCATTCTTAACGAAGACTAATTTTCCTCAACTCGAACACGGAACGTGGTATAGATCTTGACTTACTCTTATATAGCTAGGCAACCGATACTCAATAAAGAAAGACAGACCGTTGGCTATGAACTTCTTTTTAGAGACGGACCGCAGAACACTTTTCCTGAAATCGATCCTGAACATGCGACAAGCCGCTTGCTGTCTGATCACTTTCTCTCAACACATTATGAGACTCTCGGGGATAAATTGGGGTTTGTGAACTTCCCCTATCAAAGTCTGTTAAATAAGGTGCCGACCCTATTCCCTGCAGATAACCTAGTCGTCGAGATCTTGGAAGATTGCCCTCCGACTAAAGAGCTGCTCGACGTAATAAAAGAGATGGCTGCCGCTGGATATAAAATCGCGTTAGATGATTTTATTCCAAGTAAAGAGTGGCGAGCCTTCTTACCCTATATCTCAATCATCAAGTTTGATATCCGCCAAGTTCCTATAGAAAAAGCGCGCAACTTCATTCTCCGACTAGCTGGCACCAACATTAAGTTTCTTGCCGAAAAAGTCGAAACGTACGAAGAGTTTGAGCAGTCCAAACAGGCTGGCTTTGAATATTTCCAGGGCTACTTCTTTAGCAAACCTGAAATGATAACGCGTAAGTCACTTGAACCGTCGTTTATGACAGTTATTCAGTTACTGACCGAAATTTCCAAGCAGGATATGGATTACGCTTCGATTGAGTCATTGATCAGCAAAGACGTTACCCTGTCTTATAAACTGCTAACATTCGTTAACTCGTCCTCGATAGTGCAAACCAAGATCCAGTCGTTTAAGCAAGCTTTGGTCTACCTAGGGGAAGACAAACTACGCAAGTTTATCTCTCTCGTTTCTCTTGCTTCGAGCCAAGATAGCAAACCCGACTACTTGTATGGCTTGTCTATCCAAAGGGCGAGATACTGTGAGCTACTTGCCTCACGATTAGACGCTAAGTTTGAGTCAGGCCAAGCATTTTTGACCGGCATGTTCTCTCTTCTCGATAGCTTATTGGACAGACCGCTAGAACAAATAGTGGAGGAAATCTCAGTCGATGAGTCAATAAAACTCGCAATCACAAAGAATGAAGGCATACTAGGCGAAATTTTGATGCTGACTAAAGCATACGAACAAGCCCAATGGGAAGAAGTTCGCCGCCATTGCGACTCAATAGGCGTGGATGAAATCATTTTGAGTGAATGCTATGACTCATCAGTGAAATGGACGGCAGACCTTCTTTCTGTAAAAACGAATTAATTGGAGTTTTTATGAATTCGTGTCCTTGCGGAAACCCAAAGAGTTACAGTGAATGCTGCGAGCCAATCCATAACGATCATTCCAAGGCTAAAACACCCGAGCAACTTATGCGTTCTCGTTACTCAGCTCACGTAAAGGGCTTGGTTGATTACGTGATCGATACCTACCACCCTAGTTGCCATGCAGAGCAAGAACGTGAAGCAATTGCCGACTCTATAGACAGCGATTGGTGTAGTTTGGAAGTCATGAACACAGAACCAGGTAAGCATGACAATGAAGGTTTTGTCACTTTTAAAGCTTACTTTAAACAGGATGAGCAAGAGTATTGTCTTGAGGAACGCTCACGCTTTCTCAAGGAGCAAGAGCTTTGGTACTACATTGACGGTACATTCCCACAACAGAAGGAGCCTGAGCAGCCACTTGATCCAAGACTGTCACAACCTGTTCAGAATCTGAAAGTTGGCCGCAACGACCCTTGCATTTGCGGTAGCGGCAAGAAGTTTAAAAAGTGCTGTGGTTAAGATAAACAAGAGGCAGGATTGAATCCTGCCTTTTTACTTATTGAACTAATCGTTTGGATTCACTCGAACGATATCTTCTTGCCCCTGCTGAAACTGTTTTTTTAGTTCAGCTTTCGACTTAAAGCTAATTTCTCCACCTTGAGCAACTGTCATATGTTGCGCTTCTGCATTATGCTTAGATTGATACAACATCACAGCTTGCATACAAGAGTCTCGCTGCTCTTGAGAAAGTGGGTTACCCTCAGGCCACTTGCCTGTTTCTACAGCAAAAAGTAGACGCTCATAAGCCTCAGGTGTGATGGCGTTAATTAACTGCTCTGCGTCCATGGTCTATCCTTAAAGTCAGTCGCGATAAACGCACCTTAACTGGCTCGCAGTCTCAGTCAAGATTACAACAAAAAATAAGTGTAACGGATCACAAGCAACGACAGTATGAAATCATTCAAGCTACTAACTCTTTTAGGATTCAGTGTTACCCTCGTCGGGTGCTTTGAAGGCAACAAAAACACTGAACAATTGTGTGAAAGCAACCCTGCTCTGCAATGTGAGCGCTTGAATATGGGTGACGGTCAATGTCGAGTTCCTAGGACTGATTTGGTATGGCATCGATTTGAAGTGTTAAAAGATCCATCAGACAGCAATCGTATTAAAGAGTATGAGTATGTCGCGGCATACAAAAAGTGTTTAGAGCTGGCTTCTCAGATACAGCCACTAGACCAAAAAGGCGTCAAGCAACAGCGTTTTAAAGCTCTGGTTCATTCCGGAGAAGATCTAGAGAGCATTGTCGCGATACTCAAGAAGTCAGACTCACCACAAGCTCTTTACTTTTTGTGGAGCCAAGTTGGCAGTGATGAGGCTCGCCGAAGCTTTCTTCAGCTTGAAGGGACAAAAGCATTAGAAACCGCAGAAATGCAATACGCCCTTGCGACCTTTTACACTAGCCGAGACCAAGCGAAAACGCGTCAGCTTCTGATCCATACCCTAGAGCTGACCAACCGAAGCAACATAAACAATGAAGTGTTTAAGTCCCTAGCCAGCACAACTTACCGATTGGGAATGAAGAAAGAGGCTTACGTCTGGACTATGGTCGCACAAAAGTTTGAGGTTCCCATTGCTTCTCAAAGTGAACTTCAACTGCTGTATGGATTTAATAAAAGTGTTTACGACCAACTCGATGACATTGCTGACCAGTTTGAAGATGCCATCATGAGCGGCACCTTCAACGCAGCTATGATCCCAAAATTCAAGCAATCCTAAATAAATGAAAGGATGAAACAGAGAGCGGTGATTAAATCACCGCTTTTTTATGAATTGTTGAAAATTAACGACACTGAGTTAACACAGAATCTCTCGCCTGTTGTCTTCGGTCCATCAGGGAAAACGTGACCTAAATGACTATCACAGGCTGCACATCTTATCTCTGTACGCACCATTCCGTGACTTAGATCTTCTAAATAGCGAATAGCCTCACTCGATGCAGGGGCATCAAAACTCGGCCAACCACACCCAGAGTCGTATTTATTGTCAGAGCTGAAAAGAGGCGCTTGGCAACAGGTACATGAGTAAATACCTGTCTCTTTATTATGCAATAACTTACCGCTAAAAGGCGCTTCTGTCCCTTGCTCTCGACACACTCTATATTCTTCATCCGATAGCACTTCACGCCAGTGCTCATCAGGCTTCATCATTTTTTCTTTGTTTTGTTCCACAGCAACAAATCTCCATATTCTCATTTTTAATTATGACTTTTTTTTCGAAAAACTTGCACTCAATTACTTTTGTAGCACATACTTTGAAACCATAACAGGATGGTTAAACTTTCAGCATCGCTGTCGACATCTGAACTATTTTACGTCAACTGGTTAGGGAAAAAATCAGTTTTCCGTTCAAAACATCGCCAATTAAGACTAATTGTGAAAAAAAGCGACGCTTTTTTTTGACTTTAAACAAGTTAAGTCCGATTATCTGTTGCAGATTTTGACTGGATTCTGTAATTTTACTACCAGTTATCTTTAATCAGAAATTAAGTTGTGGAGCAACTATAATGACTATCAAAGTAGGTATTAACGGTTTTGGCCGTATCGG